>Ga0182745_1000354_pt1 | contig 53801 bp, 52 predicted proteins | sample eDN3rd30CKraftBY_FD_128523 | JGI IMG/M metagenome (GOLD analysis project Ga0182745, IMG submission 128523) | Enriched backyard soil microbial communities from Emeryville, California, USA - eDNA 3rd pass 30_C Kraft BY (version 2) (version 2) | ecosystem: Environmental > Terrestrial > Soil >... | reverse complement strand
TGGGTCTCCTCCAACCATCCCGCGGAAACCCCTTAACCTCGGGGGAAAAATGCCAAGGGGATTTTTTCCGCCTCCGGCAAATTCCCTTGGGGGCAATTCCCCCCCCCCCCCATCAATGCACGGAGAGAGTATTATCGTTCTGATCCACGTCACGGGATACCGAGAGATTCGGCGATCATCGTCGACAAGCGGTCGTTATGACTGGTCGGAGGAACCTTGATGCGCATCATCATGGGATGCTTCGCGCGCCATCTGGCTTTCCTTAGGTCTCGCGCGAAAATAAACTTTACAGATTCATGTTGGCGTGATTGCGGAAATTTGCGATGACTCGGTCATGCAGGACGCACAGACCATCGCACGAATTCGACGAAAGTACCAGTTGTTGGCTCCTGAAATGGACGAGCGGTGGCGGAGGCAATGGGCGGCAGCAGAAGCCCGGGAACTGGGGTGGGGCGGCGTCTCGCTGCTGGCCCGGGCCACCGGTTTGTCTCGTCCGACGATCCATGCGGGAATCCGGGAACTCGACCTGACAACCGCGCAACGCACCGCGCTGGCCGACCGCATCCGGCGTCCGGGAGCAGGACGCCAACGGCAGACCCAAGCCGATCCGGGATTGCTGGCGGCTTTGGAAACTCTGATTGATCCCGTGACGCGGGGTGATCCGGAGTCTCCGCTCCGCTGGACCTGCAAAAGGACGCGGCGACTCTCGGACGAACTGTCGCGACAGCGGCATCCGGTGGGAGCCCGCACGGCGGCCTTGCTGCTCAAGGAGGCGGGCTACAGTCTGCAAGGCAACCGCAAGACGCGGGAAGGGAGTTCTCATCCCGATCGAAACGCTCAGTTTGAACACATCAACTCGCAGGGGAAGGCGTTCCGCCAGCAGCGGCAGCCGGTGATCTCGGTCGACACGAAAAAGAAGGCCCTGTGCGATTTTCGCACTGAGGTGCGAACACGGGGGGGGGGATTTTAAGAATTCCGGTCGTGAATGGCGACCCCAGGGGAGTCCCGAGGAAGTCCGCGTTCACGACTTTATGGACAAAGAGTTGGGCAAGGCGATTCCCTACGGGGTATACGATCTGGCCAGCAACGAGGGTTGGGTGAGCGTGGGGATCACGCACGACACCGCGCGGTTCGCCGTGGCCAGCATGCGTCGCTGGTGGACGGAAATGGGAGCCGCCCGTTTCCCCCGTGTCCGCAAGTTGATGATCACCGCCGATGGAGGAGGGAGCAACAGTTCCCGCAACCGGCTGTGGAAAGTGGCGCTGCAGGAATTGTCCGACGAACTGGAACTGCCGCTGCAGGTGTGTCATTTCCCGCCGGGAACCAGCAAATGGAATAAGATCGAACACCGGATGTTCAGCTTCATCACCCAGAATTGACGCGGGAAACCGCTGGTGAACCATCAGGCCATCGTCAACCTGATTGCCAGCACAACCACCCGGACGGGGCTGAAAGTGAAAGCGGCACTGGAGACCGAACATTACGAAACCCAGATCAAAGTGACGGATGAGGAACTCGCACAGTTGAACCTCAAGCGGCACGACTTCCACGGCGATTGGAACTATCCCCTGTCGCCACGGAGACATTGAATATTGTAAATGTTATTTTCGCGCGGGGCCTAAGAGGGCAATTTCACATTCCAGGCGACCCCCAGCACCTCCAGGAGGCGGATGAGCCAGTAACTCACATCGAGCTGCCACCACCGCAAACCATGACGGGCCGATGTCGGAAAGGCGTGGTGTGTGTTATGCCAGCCCTCGCCCAAGGCGAGCAAGCCGAACAACGCGTTATTTCGACTTTCATCACCGCCCTGATAGGGCTGCTGTCCCCAGAGATGGCAAACGGAATTGATGCTCCATGTCACGTGATGGACAAGCAGGATTCGCACCAGTCCGCCCCAGATGAACCCCCAAAACGCACCCGTCCAGGACTGGGTCAAGAGTCCTCCGATCGCGGCGGGGATGAGCAGACCGGCCGCCACCCAGACAAAAAACAATCGATTCACGACGCGCAGGGAACGGTTTTTGTGGAGGTCCTTCACGTAACGCTCCAGATCGAGCGGTTTGGGACGAAAGACCCAGCCGATATGGGAGTGCCAAATCCCGTGGAGCATTCTCCAAACCCCCTCGCCCTCCTGGTGAGGAGAATGAGGATCGTTGATCTTGTCGCTGTGCTGGTAATGACGACGGTGCAAGGCCACCCAGTTGAATAGACGGCCCTACATTGCCATGGAGCCGCATACTCCGAGAATGAATGCGATCAGGCTGGTCGTTTCAAAGGCACGGTGAGTGAAGAGCCGGTGAAAACCGACCGTGATTCCCAGTACCGTCAGGACATACATCGATGCCAGGAGCCCGAAATCGGTCCAGTTGAATCCTCGGCCCCACAGCGACACCATCGCCAGCACGAATGCGGCGAAGGGGACAATGACCGCAATCAAATTCGCAACCCGCATGCCCAGCGAGATTTTTTTCGTCGGCTCTTTTCGAACCGGCAGTTGAGCGTTCGGATCGGCAACAGGCAAGACAGTCGTTTCGGGGATGAAGGATCCATCGCGCATGGCGAGCTTCCCTCAACTGCGGTAATCGAATAGCGGCATTGAATATGACCATGAGCAGCAATTTTCGGGCCAGGCCAGCCAATTTTGTTTAAATTTCGCACGACAACTTTCTGTCGGAAGCAGCAAAAGATCCGCACAGTACTAAGATGCGAGACCTAGCTTTCGACAGCAAGTCCGCGCGGCAATGAGATCGCGCCATAGGGCTGCCAGAGGGCGTTGAAGCTCGTTCTTGCCGAGAACGAACATCACGCCACAGGACTCCTGGTGATCAGCCGGTAACCGACCAATAAAAGCATGGCGCCTGCGACCGCGAGCAGCAGGCCACGGAGGTCAAAGGCATTCACACTTCCGAATCCCAGCACGGTTCCAATGTATCCCCCCACCATGGCCCCCACGATCCCGAGCAGGATCGTGACAATGATTCCACCGGGATCACGGCCCGGCAGGAAGAATTTGGCCAAAGCGCCCGCAATCAGTCCAAACACGATCCACGTCAAAATTCCCATGACAATCTCCTGACTCGGTTGAAGAAAACAGCACTCTCTACTCACTGACACGACCCGGACGAATTTGCCTCGAGCCGCACTCCCATCTCCCATTCCGTACCCGTGTCCTCACAGTTCGTTGCGGATGACTTCGCGGTTCTCCGACCGCCTGTTTCGAGATGGCCGGGCCAGTTGACTCGCTTCCATCATGGCGTTGCGGATTTGTTCATTCAGGCCGGCGAGGCTGCCGGGCGAATGCGGAATGAAGATCGCATTTGTCCGTGCGGAGGCCCCGATCTCCTTGAGCGTATCGAAGTATTGAGTCATCAGGACGAGATTCATCACGTCCTTGGCCGTGGTTCCCGGCACGGACTTCTGGAATTCGTCGACGGAATCCCGCAGACCCGCCACGATGGCTTGTCGTTGATCGGCAATCCCTCGCCCCTGCAGAGCCTTGCTCTGGGCGTCCCCTTCGGCGGACTTGACCTTGATGATTCGCTCCGCTTCCCCTTTTTCCGTGGCGGCCAGCCGCATCCGCAGGGCCGCATTGATCTCGTTCATCGACAGTTTCACCTTGGCATCCGGGTCGATGTCCGTGACGAGCGCCTTGAGAATGCCGTATCCGAAACCGTCCATCACTTGCTCAAGTTCGGCTTTGACGATGTTGGCGATGTCGTCCTTCTTTTCGAAGACATCATCCAGTTTGATTTTCGGGACCTGAGCCCGCACGACGTCGAAGACATAGGACGTGATCTGCCGGCGGGCGTCGTCCAGCTTATAAAATGCGTCATAAACCTTTTCGGGAAGCACATAATACTGGACGGCAACCACCATCTGGACAAAGACGTTATCTTCCGTTTTGGTCTCAATCTTGACGTCCAGTTGCTGCACCCGCAGATTCGTGCGGCCCACGACCTGGTCGATAAAGGGGATCTTGAAATTCAACCCCGGTCCGGCCTCCCGCACGAATTTTCCCAGCCGTTGAACAATGGCGACGTTGCGTTGCTCGACCGTAAAAAACGTCGACATCAGCGTGGTCAGCACTACGACCGTCGTGATGGCCAGCACGATGACTGCAGAGATAAGTGTGGGGTCAATCATTTTTAAGCTCTTCTTCGTGAAAGTTGTCGGGGTCGAGAGGGACGATCCATCCCTGGCTTTTCCCGGGCGCCGCTACCGGCCCCACCATCATCTTCCCAGCGGTGCAGTTCTTCCGGGATGGGAACAAAGACTGCTCCGCATCGACCGGAGTCGAATTCCTGTTCTGCCTGGGCGTATCCAAGACCCCGTTGTTGTTGATGTTGAGTGATGCGACGGCGGCGCTCGACCGCATCGATCGATAATTGTTCGCCTTTCAGTCGACGAATTCTCTCTCTGGTCGGGCGTTGAAAATGCTGTCGGCGATTTGTGGATTGATTCTCTGTCATGACGATCTCCTTGTGAGGGATACCCGCCATCCAGCTCACGTCTGACCAACTACCTGCACAGTTGACTGTCTTCATTTGGGCTCCCAAGTCTCCATAATCCCCAAGTCTCGACAGCGATTGCCAAACTCTTTTCGGACGCAAACCGCGCGGTTTTTTCTTTAGGTTGGCTTGTCTTCGCTTCCGCTCCATGTCTCGGCGGACAGTCCCCCGCCTAACTGGAAGACCTGCACCATGGTTCCGGAGGTGAACACATGCACGACGGCGCCTGTCGTGGTGTCGACTTCTGCGGCGGCTTCTCCGACGGTGGCCCCGGTAATCCGTTCGAGTTCCGCCCGTAGCGGTTCCACAGAACTTTGGAAAAGCTGGCGATGAAATTCCCGCACCTGGGCCGCCCCCTCGGCAGTCCGGGACAGGGCCTTCTCTCCCGGCGTCAACGCTTCGTGGAGGGTGACAACGAGTGTCCCTTCACTGAGAACGACTGTTACGGATTTGGGGGCATGACCGGTCCGTTGCTGCTGGAAATCGCGAATCGCATGCGCCACTTGTTCCGCCATCGTGGACGTGAATTTTTCCATGGGACAGCTCCCTTCCTCCACCGGAATCGGCGTGAGTTGCCAATCCAGGCAATAAAAAAGCCGACGTGGCAGATCACCCGCAGGTTTTTCCGCCACGTCGGCTTACTTAACAATTCGCCTCCCGAAGAACCCCGGGCTGCGGCACATCAAGTCTTCCGTAACTGATACGAGCCAGCTTTTCATTTTGGTCTCGTACGCAATGAAATTATACTATTAAAAACAGAGAAAGGCAAGAGCCTTAACGATTTACTTCGCTGAGAAACCCATCATAATCATATTGTTGAGAAGGACCATTCCCCTTTCTATCAAGAGCAATGATATGAACCAATCAAAGACCGCTGCATGATGAACATGCCGGAGAGCGTCATGAAAACACAAGGGGAAATCGAGGCTGCCGTCTGCGAGGGAGTCACCCGCTTCCAGCAGGAATACATGGGCCGAGGGCCCAAGCACATTCAAACCCATCTCATCGGCGATCTGCTCATCGTGCGCCTCCAGGGGGTGCTGACCGCCGCGGAACAACATCTCGTCAAGACACTCACGCCGGAAAAAGGACGGGATCTGCTGAAACAAGTGCGAACTCAATTGATCGAAAACGCACGCCCAATGCTGGATGCGTTGATTGAAGATGTGACCGGAATCAAACCTTGCAGCCTGCACCATGACATCAGCACGCTGACCGGCGAGGAAATCGTGATCTTTACGCTGGTTCAGGCACCACTGTTCCGGGAAATCAAGAAAAAGTAGACGGCATCCAGCAGGGAAACGATTGCCTTGGAGATCCTGTTCCCCGGTTACCGGGTGAATCGAAGGTGAGCACGAATCCGTCTCTCGATATGCAGCATTGTCATGGCGGATGGCCGGGGACGTCACACGCAATATCGCAATTACGAATAAGGTCTGTACCACATGGACGACTCCCTCGGACAGCTTCCCGCGAAACCGGTGGACAAACTCACCAGGGCACTTACGCGGTTTCTCCATATTGAGGCGACAGCCGGCGGCATTTTGCTGTTCTGCACAATCGTTGCGCTGGTCCTTTCCAACTCTCCGTGGTCGGACTCCTATCTTTCCTTTTGGGAAACACAAGCAGGTTTCTTATTCGGGAACGTTGAATTCTCCCGTTCGTTGAAACATTGGATTAATGACGGAGCGATGACATTGTTTTTTTTCATCGTTGCTCTGGAACTCAAACGCGAAATGGTGCTCGGAGAACTGCGCAACTTACAAATGGCGGCTCTCTCTTTTGCCGGTGCTCTGGGAGGAATGATCGTCCCGGCAGTTCTTTTTCTCCTCATCCTGCGCGGCAGCCCGGGTTGGCATGGCTGGGGGACCGTCATGGCCACCGATACCGCCTTCGTGATTGGCTGTCTCGCAGTTCTTGGTTCCCGCATTCCGCAGAGTTTGCGCGTCTTCCTGCTCTCTCTGGCGATCTTTGACGACATCGGCGCAATATTGGTGATTGCGTTCGGCTATGGAGGCGCTTTGAATTGGGCGGCACTGACGATAGCAGCATTGGGAGTCGGGGTTGTGATGCTGATTGCGCTCCTGGGCATCCGAAGTATTCCGATTTATTTCGCAGCAGGTGGATTCGTCTGGCTGGCGTTGGATGCGTCTGGCATCCATCCGACGATCGCGGGAGTTATTCTGGGGTTGATGACGCCCGCCCGCAGTTGGATCAGTGACAATCGTCTCCATGCGATTCTGGATCGCGTGATCGCCTATCCGCGCGGTGATCACTGGAGCGGCGATACGCAGGACCGGCGAGACCTGCAACGTGCGAACATTGCGACCAGGGAGGCGTTGTCTCCGGTGGAGCGTCTGGAGATCGTTCTTCACCCCTGGGTTGCGTTTGTGATCGTTCCTCTCTTCGCACTCGCCAATGCCGGAGTCTCGTTCTTCCCCCTGCAGTTTGAAACGTCCCTGACGCTCGCGATTTTCGTAGGCTTCGTATTGGGCAAACCGATGGGAGTCGTGATTTTCAGCTATCTGGCTGTGAAATCCCGCTGGGCAATACTTCCCCCAGAACTCAATTGGAAGGCAGTCTTTTCCGGTGCCATGTTAACGGGGATCGGTTTCACAATGGCATTGCTGATTGCAGAGCTGGCTTTCGAACCGAACCTGCTGAACTCGGTCAAACTCGGCATTTTGGCAGCTTCGATTGTCTCGGCAACGTTCGGACTTCTGGCATTACAATGGCTGACTTCTCCCAAAAGCCGTTGACTCAGGACCAATTCGCGACGTCAGGAGAGGGGCCATTGGGGAGTCGGGATGGACCAGACAATTGAGCAGTTGTCTTGATGCCAAAGACGGGGGGGCTTCAGACAGGGAAATCTCAGCGGAGATTCCATCAGGCGACTTCATAAGTCCAGACTTTGAAACTCTTCAGTTCGGCCACGCCAAAAGCGGTCGTCAGCGCCACATCGACGGCGTCACGACCGCGGGCCATCAGGACGCGCCCGATCCGGGGCGTGTTGTGGCGGGCATCCATCGTCCACCACGCCCCTCCCAGATAAACCTCAAACCAGGCGCTAAAGTCCATCGGCGCAGGGTCCTGCGGAACGCCGATGTCTCCCAGATAACCTGTCACATAGCGGGCCGGGATGTTCAGGCAACGGCAAAACGTGATGGCGAGGTGCGTAAAATCCCGGCAGACGCCCTGGCGTTCCCGAAAAACTTCCGCGGCCGTTTTCGTATTGCGGGCGAACTCGTATCCAAATGCAATATTGGCGTGGCACCAGTCGCAAATCGCCTGAGCGCGGGGCCAGCCAGGCGCCGCATGGGAAAACAGCCTCCAGGCGTCGTCTTTCAACAGATCGACTTCACAGTACCGGCTTGCCATCAGAAACTGCAACACGTCGGGCGGAAGTTGCTCGACGGGATACTGAATCGCATTGGGAGCGGCCGGGTCCGGCAGGCCATTGTCCTCAACGACGGCATCATTTGAGAAACGAATCTCACCTGCCGGAGCCAGGATTCGACTGCATGTGTTGCCAAAGGAGTCGGTATAGAACCACATCGGCACATGCGGCTCAACCTCCATCGCTTCCAGTCCCCGTAAGGAAGGGAAACGGGAGGGGTGCACGTTGAGGACCAGCAACATGGGGGTCGGAGCAGGAAGATGGAAGACGGCGTCGTAGCCAATTCGGATCAGCATCAGTATTTCCTCGTTGATTTCTTGCGGGTGTCACCAACCGAAGGGTTCTCTTCAAAACGCGGCGATTGAGATAAGCTAAAGAGCACCATTTCTTCACCGCTGGCAGTACTGATGTCATGATGCATGCTTTCGGCCCTGACCCCTGTGACTTCATGGATCATCGATTCCAGGAACGGACGCGCCGTCTCCAGCAGTTGCTTTCGAACCTGCTTGATGAGATCCCGGCCTTTCTCCGGCGTCGCCGCTTTAGCCAACTGGCATTCGGCCAGCGTTAATCCCCCGCGCACGCGGATGACCAGCAGGTCATTGATGAAGTGAATCTGAATCTGCTCTGACCGCCATCCCAGGTACTCCGTCTGGAAGCGAACGAAGGAATCGCAAATAGCAGCTCGACTTTCCGCTTCCGTCAGAGTTTTTGAAGGGCGCGACTGTTTGATCCGTCGCGCTTCCTCCATCGGCAACAGGTGTTCTGCGATCGGATGAGCAGGCGGTGTGGAGAGTCTTGGAAATTGTTTCCCACGCGTGGTCTGGCAGGCGGCACCCCCCAGAGCCGACTTGAATTCCGTCAGTGCGACGGGTTTGAAAAGGACCGTATCGAAACCGGCTTTCAGGGCAAAGGTCTTATGTCCCTGATCGGCGTGTCCGGTAATGGCCACCAGCTTCGTGTGCGCGAAGTCCGGCAGTTTGTGGATGTGTTTGACAAGACTGCAACCGTCCATGTCCGGCATCGCCAGATCGATCAACATCAGATCAGGCTGAAAGACCTGGGCGACTTCCAACGCCTTTTCCCCGCCATAGGTCACATGGACCTGATGGCCGAATTCTTCCGCCAACATCCCCAGCGCGTCCGCGCCATCCCGATTGTCGTCAACCACCAGAACCCGAAGCAGGGTCTGCGGCATGACTTGCCTTCCCTTGACCTTCACCATGGGTGCCTTTCTCCCTTCCCATCAATGACGGTACTCAGGATCTGCCGCACTTTGGCGAAATCGGCCGGCTTGACCAGGTGGTGATCGAAACCGGCCTCCTTCGCACGCTGCCGATCGGCCTCCTGCCCGTATCCCGTCATCGCGACGAGCACGATGTCGCGGTGCTGAGATTGCTGTCGAATGCGTCGCGCGACTTCATAGCCGTCGATCTCCGGCAGCCCGATATCGAGCAGCATCACGTCGGGCCGATGCCCCCGGACAGCAGCGAGTGCGGCCAGCCCGGTATGGGCGATCCGCGTCTGATGCCCCATGGTTTCCACCAGCAGTTGCAGGGTTGTCGCCGCATCCACGTTATCATCCACAATGAGCACTTGTAGCAAGGAGGTGGCAGCGGTCACCATTTCGGTCGTCGCCGACGGCGACCGGGACGGTGTCGTCGGCTGATGAACGGGCAGGCTGACGATGAATTCGCTCCCTTTCCCCAATGTGCTGGAGACTGCGATCGTTCCTTCATGCATCTCCACGAGTCGTTTCACCAGGGCCAGGCCGACGCCTAATCCTCCCTGGGAACGTTCAATGGAACGTTCCCCCTGTGTAAACAGTTCAAACACATGCGGCAGAAATTCGGGGGTGATTCCCATGCCCGAATCCCGTACGCGTAATACGGCCGTGTCCCCCTCCTGCTGTGCTGAAATCCAGATGTGCCCCCCGGTTGCGGTATACCGCGCGGCGTTGGTGAGCAGGTTCGTGACTACCTGCTCGAACCGGGCCGCATCGGCATACAGCCAGATTGATTTCGGGGGGAGCGACACTGTCAGATCATGCCGCCGCTGATCGATCGGAGGACGCGCGGTCTCCACCGCTCGTTGTACGATGCTCCCCAGGGTCACCTCCTCGCGGCGCAGCTCAATCCGGCCCGTAATCGCGCGGGAAACTTCCGTCAGGTCATCCACAAGATGCGTCAGTTGTCCCACTTGACGCTCGATGATGGCCAGGGCTCTCTGGTGCAGGGAGTTCCCGTCCATCTGGAGATGCAGCAGTTGCACCGCATTGAGGATGGGGGCCAGCGGGTTGCGAAGCTCATGGCTGAGCATCGCCAGAAATTCATCTTTGCGGCGGTTCAAGTCGGCCAGTGTTTCCGCCTGCTCCTGCGTCTGCCGCTCCAGGCGGCAGCGGGCGGTGATGTCGCGAATGTTGCATTGAATGACCTGACGATCATCCTCGGCATAGACGTTACTCACGAACTCGACCTCAACCGGCTGTCCGTTTCTGGATTCGAGCGGCAAATGCTCATAACGCACATAGCCTTGTGCCTGCAATTCGCGGAACGCCGCCCGGTTCCCCTCGATGTCATGAAACAGGCCGATCTCCCACAGCTCCTTCGTGATGAACTCATCATGCGAATAACCCAATAAGGCCGACATGAATGGGTTGGCGTCGATGATTCTACCGGTTTCGACGTCCAGAATCAGGATGCCGTCTTTGGCGGTCTGAAACAGCCGCCGATACCGGATTTCGGACTTCTGCAACGCGGCTTCCGCCTGCTTCCGATCGGTCATGTCGCGAAGAATTTTCGAGAATCCCGTGATCGAACCGTTTGGCCCGTACATGGGAGTGACGATCCCCAGTGCCCAGAAGCGAGTCCCGTCCTTTTTCACATGCCAACGTTCGTCTTCCGCGCGGCCGGTCTGCCTGGCCAGATTCAACTCTTTTTCCGGCAGTCCATTTTGAATGTCTTGAGGTGTGAAGATTGTCGAGAAATTTCGGCCAAGGACCTCCGCCTCGCCATACCCGATGATTCGCTCGGCCTCCGCATTCCACGTGGTGATATGGCCCTCCGCATCCATCATGAAGATGGAATGGTCTCTGATATTCTGCACCAGGGAGGTATAGCGTTCTTCAATGGCCCGTCTCGCCTCTTCCATGTCGCGGCGTGACGTCACGTCTTCAATGGCGAGCAGGATCAAGTCCGACGCCCTGTCTCCAACACTGATGCGCCGGGCATTGAGCAGCATCGACTTGCGGCCAATGGCGGGAAAGACGTGATCGACCTCGAATTCATCAAAGGCAGTGTTCTCCGGCAGCACTTCCTCCAGCAGGTTCCGGAGCGCGGGAATATTCCATTGGTGGTTGCCGAGGTCATAGATGAGCTGGCCGATCGTTTCTTCCGGACGGACTTGGAACATCTGATAGAATGCTCGATTCGCCGTTCTCACACGCAGATCGACACTGAGGATCAGCAGAGGTTCCCGCACGGAGTCAGCAAGGCTGTCCACCGTGAGCGCCTTGAGTATCGATTGATCAAACATGAGTTGCCTTTCTCGTCATCCTGACTGACCCTCCAGGATGCCTGGCTGATCCGGCAGAGAAATTTTCTTGACTTACAATGCAATCGATGAACGTCACCAAACAAAAAACCGACGGGGTGAAACACATGCTGGTGTTCCACCCCGTCGGTTTACGCTGCAACTCGACTCCCGGACGAACCGGGCTGCACTTCACGTCGTCTGCCAACGCCTGAAGTTTATCAAGAAAATTCCAGATTCGCCACCGATTCGACCGGCTCCAGCCGATCTGTGCAATGTGCAGGCAATCAATTGTTCGACGCCGGACAGCCTCATGATCGGAATGGACTTTCAAAATCCAGAGTGCAAAGTGCGGTGCCCGTGCTGTGATGCAAATCCAGAGCTGTTTAGGCTGGCGTTCAATTAATAAAGCGTTATTTGCTGCATGGGGGAACGCCAATACTTGTTATTAAGGCGCTCGATCGCATCAACAACTTTGGTGAATCAGGTGATAATAGAGAAAAGAGGTCTATTCATTCGGTGCGGACGGATTACCATGGGGACAGCGTTGAGCAGACTCAGAGATGAGACTGGTTCGACGACACGGAAGACGAGAGAAATTGCAGTTCGGTCTGTTCCGAAAGGCACGTTCAGCAGTAAGCCGACGCGGTGGAATTCCTCAGGGGATTCTGCCGCGTCGGCTTTTTTTGTCACTCGACAGCTGCGCGAGTTCAGCGGCGGATTGTCCGCTGGATGTGTTTGGGAATGTTTTGGAGTTGATGATGATGCATCGCTTAATGGCAAGTTTCCGCAAGGTCCAGTCCCACATGGGGAAGATCCCGCACCGCCTCGTATTCAAGGGGACATTGGGTGCGCTGGCCGTGGGAGGGGCCTTGGCCCTCACGACGGTGTCCGCGAAAGATCCGGTGGAAAAGGGGACCCGATCGGGTAACGACAGGGCTGTGCTTCAGACCGCGGCACAGGCTGAGTCCGTGGTGATTCCGGAATGTCTGGAGAAACTGAAACTGTCCGCCCAGCAGCAGGAACAGGTCAGGAAGATTGTCAACGACTACAATGTGCCACTGAAGACAGTCTGGAAGCAATTCGGCGACCGCTACATGCAAGCAATCGAGATGGAATGCTCCTTACTGGCCGCAATTGAGGACAACCTGACCGAACCGCAACGGCAACAGGTTCGTAGCGAACGGCGGAAGACGGCCAAGTATGAAAAATCGGTCGCCATGACGGATGACAAGCCCAATCGGGCTACCACCAAACCGGACAGCGCGGCCAAGTCTGACACTGCGGTCGAAGAAGACCTTTCGGAAATCGGAATTAAATTGACCGCTGAACAAGCCGCCGCGGCCGATCAGATCCAGGACAGATACCGGTCCCACCTGCGGTCGTTGAATCGTGACATCGAGGGTCTTCATACCCGGCTGGTGTCGCTGGAGGCCGACAAGTTCGTCGAGATCGAAAAGGTGCTCACGAAAGAACAACTGGCAGAACTTCGCGCCAGCCGCCAGGCCGCTCCCGATTCGCCGCGAGCGACCGTCACTGAAGCGTCGCCAACGACAAGGTAGTCAGAGCCTTCTGCTCACGAGACACACGAGGACCGCCGCGTGGTGGCGGTCCTCGTGTCGTGATCTCCAGATTCAATAACTTTCGATCGCTGCTCCGTCAGCAAGGAATGAATCATGACACGACAATCTTATCTGTTCACATTTGTGCTGGCCCTGTTCGCCGAAGCCACTTTGCTGGGTCACGCCCAGGCTCAAACACTGACTGTTGGCCGTGGCGGGGTTCAATATCACGAGTACGGCGGCGGACACTATGGCGGGTATGGCCAAGGTTACAACGGATACGCCCCCGGCAACCGTGGCTTTTCAACTTACGGAAATGGCCCGTACGGATACGGCACGAGAAATGGGAACCAGTTCCCCAACAATCGCGGCTATGGGAACGGGGCTCACTACAACGGATATGGCAACTCGGGATCCTACAGACAATCCTACGGACCTGTCTATCGCCCATACGGGTTCGGAATCTATAGCTATTAGGATCACGCCAATGAGACTTCCCACATTTCACTCCGCGTTCCAGAAAGTTGAGAGACCTATGAAGAACTTATTTATCGGCTTGTGTGTCCTGGCGCTGGTTGCTGCAACCAGTTGCAATCGGAGTGCCCCGGAAAAGCAGGAAGCGGCGGCACCGGCCGCACGGCAATCACCAGAGAAAGCAGTGCAGACCGTCGCTAAAAAACCGATTGCCGGCGAGGCGGAGCACACGTTCAGTCTCAGTGTCCCGTTCGAGTCCGTCACCCTGACCCAGGGGGAGAGAGAATCCGTACGGATCGGGATCAACCGGGGCCAAAACTTCGGCGAGGAAGTGACGATCAAGGTGACGGGCCTGCCCGCAGGAGTGACTGTAGAAACGGCCAACCCGGTCATCAAGTACGGCAGTACGGACGTGACGCTCACGCTCAAAGCCGCCAGCGACGCTGCATTGGGTGACTTTACGGCCAACGTGACCGGCTACACGGCAAGCAGCAGCGATGATTTCTCCAAAGAGATCAAGATCACGGTCGCCCAGAAATAGCTGGAAGCGAGTGAATCAGGAATAAGCACAATGAGTCTCGAAAGCGTTGTTGCCTGGATTATCTGTGGACTGGTGGTGGGGCTGTGTGCGCGGTTCCTGGTTCCTTCACCCCGGAATCATGGAATCAACGGGTTTTGAAATTACGGCTGTCGGGAAGGGGACACTTTCTCCGAAAAAGAGGCGAACATGAAGAAGATGACGTTATTTAAAGTCTTGGTCGTGCTGGTGCTGTGTGTCGTCGGGGTGGGGTTCTATCGAGGCTGGTTCGTTCTGTCGAGTCACGGGGGCGACGGAGGCAACAAGGTCGAGGTCAACCTGACGGTAGACCCGGACAAAGCAAAAGAGGATGCACAGGCAATGGAGACAAAAGTCCGCGGCCTGACCGGCAACGCCGCAGAGGAAACTCCGTCCAGTTCCGCGGAAGACGGCGTGAAGTTGAACGACGAATAGCCGGTGCCGATTGCTGTCGCGTGTGCGAGGCTGCCATTACATAACGTCGAGTGCCCAAGCAGGCTCGGACTGGAGAACGACCATGCTCTACACAATTCTGATCGTGATTCTGATATTGATGCTGCTGGGAGCGATCCCCCGTTGGAACTACAGTCGCAACTGGGGTTATGGACCGAGCGGCGGATTAGGATTGATCCTACTGATTCTGATCGCGCTGGTTCTGGCCGGACGCCTCTGACCGCTGAGAATCACTTCGTCTGACTTCGGCCGACGCCTCGCCGTGGAGGCTCTCTTGGCATCCAAATTGCAGAGCATATATGGACTGCAGTCCCGGAGATCCCAATGATGCCACTACGAGTTGTCATTCTCAAACCAAGCAAGTACACGGCGGACGGCTCGGTGGAGCGTTTTCGCTGGGGCTTCATGCCCAACAGCACGGTGCCGTACATGCGGAGCATGACGCCGGCCGTCGTGCGCGAGAGTCCCGTTGAAGTCCACGCGATCGACGAGTACGTCCACACAGACCTGCGGTATCTCTCCCTGCTCACCCGACCTCCAGGCGGCCAGACACTGCTGGCCTTAGTGGGGGTGCAGAGCCATCAGTTTCATCGGGCACTGGATCTGGCCGCCTACGCCCGACGAAACGGATGCCAGGCGGTCATTGGCGGGCCGCACGTCATGACCTGTGACACCTCGTCGCTGCACGGCTGCGGAGTGAGCTTCGCCCAGGCGGAGGCGGAACTGGTCTGGCCTGAGATCCTGCACGACGCGGCCGAGGGGGAACTGCAACCGGTCTACGGTCGCGACCGACGCTGGCAGCAGGAGTTACAGCCTCCAACACTCGTTCCCCCCACCCGCAAGGATCTCGGCCGGTACGTCATTCCCATGCTGGGAGTGTATCCGGCGCGGGGGTGTCCGTTTCTGTGCAACTTCTGCTCGGTGATTAAGATTGCCGGGCGGCGGATTCGCAGTCAAAGCGTCGCCACCACTCTGGCCAGTCTCCGCGCCGCCAAGGCCGCCGGCGTCCGCACGATCATGTTTACTTCGGACAACTTCAACAAATACGCCGAGGCCCAGACGCTCCTGGAGGCGATGATCGACGAGCGGCTGGGGCTGGACTTCTTCGTCCAATGCGATACGCAGATTGCCCGACAGGAGCACCTTGTGGAACTGCTGGGCCGGGCCGGCTGCTTCCAGATGTTCATTGGCGTCGAGTCCTTCAATCGCCAGACCCTGCTGGCCGCCCACAAGGGCCAGAACCGTCCGGAGACGTACCGGGATATCGTCCGCCTCTGCCGCGAGTACGGATTCAGTTCGCATTTCTCCAATATCATCGGATTTCCACAGGACACCGAACTGGAGATCCACGAGCACCTGGAAGTGCTGCGAGAAATGACGCCGACCTGGGCGTCCTTCTACATCCTCTGCCCGATTCCCGGCACCGAACAGTACGACGACTTCCTGGCGCAAGGGCTGATCACCGAGACCAACCTCGACCGCTTCGACACGACCTGCCTGACATGGCGGCATCCCTTCCTTTCGCGCAAACGGCTGGCGGAACTGCTGTTTCAGTGCTATCGCCGGTTCTTCTCGTTCCGGCACGCACTGCGGAATGTGCGGGACGAAGCCGGTTTCCAGAGGCGGGGAATGCTGAAGCGGGCCGCGGGGGGCCTGGCCATGTCGCTGTTTAACCGGTACTGCGCATGGCGGGGGAGGCATCCTATGTCCGGCGGGATTCGGCGCGTGCGGTTGGATGGCGTGAACGATTTCCTGTCGCTGCGCAAAGCCGCGTTTGATTTTGAGCAGGCTCCCCTGCCGCAGAGCCTGCCGTTGCCGATTGCGGAAAGCCAGCTAAACCATGTTCTCCCTCCACAGCGACGGGCAAGCCGGTCACAAATATAACAGGCGTTCACCGTGGGAAATGCGGAGTGAAGAGGGAATGGAATGGGAGTTGCATCCTCACTGATTCATTCACGCTTCTGAAAGAAACTTACGGAGAAAAAACATGTCATTGCAATCTTTGGAAGATGCGTTCGTGGACGAACTTCGAGACATCCTGAGCGCCGAAAAACAACTGGTCAAAGCGCTTCCAAAAATGGCCAAAGGTGCTTGCAGCGAAGAATTGCGGACGGCCATCGAGCAGCATCTGGAAGAAACGAAAACGCATGTTGAACGCCTCGAGACCGTCTTCGAGTCACTCGAACTGGCACCGCGGTCGAAAAAATGCGAAGCCATGGAAGGACTTTTAAAGGAAGGAGCCTCTCTGCTCGAGGAAAACGCCGCTGAAGAAGTTCTCGATGCCCTGATCATCGCCGCCGCTCAGAAGGTGGAGCACTACGAAATTGCCACCTACGGCACGTTATGTACCTGGGCGAAGCTGCTGGAGCATGACACCGCCCTGGATCTCCTGAAGCAAACGCTGAACGAAGAAGAAGAGACCGATCAGAAACTGACGGATCTCTCCATTCAGATCAATCAGGACGCGCTCGAGCCCGTTGAAGAGGAAGAATAGGTCTGAGACATTTTTTGAAAAATGCCTCTTTATGTTTGGGGAGAAGAGTGATGCTGCGCTTCATTCCGACCGCCGTTCATGGTGTGATGGATTATGCCATGGGACTTCTGCTGGTTGTCGGTCCCTGGCTTCTGAATTGGAACCAGGGGCCCGAAACCTGGGTTCCCATGATTCTGGGAGCGAGCGTCATCTTGTACAGCTTGGTCACCAATTATGAATGTGGCGTTATCGGCCTGCTGCCGATGCCGACGCACCTGGCATTGGACATCATGGGCGGAATGATTCTGGCCGCTTCCCCCTGGCTCTTTGGATTCGCCGATCGCATCTGGATTCCCCATCTGGTGTTGGGCCTGATGGAAATCGGGGCGGGGCTGATGACACAATCCGTCCCGACACGAGGTCCCGGAATCACCGGTTCCCGACCGGCTGGAACCTGAACCACGAATGCTGAGCCCTAATGAGGCGCCATGGCACATCGGGCTTCGTCATGAACGATCATTGAACGGATGCACAAGACGTGTCGGGCAAGCAAAGAACTATTTTCTACAGAAAAGGAGTCAGAACATGGGAATGACACGTGAACAATTCGTGACCGAACAGTCCGCGGAACCGCGTGAAGGGGCATTGGCCAGGATGATCGAGCAGCGGACGGCGCAGATTCCATCCGATGTTTTTCTGTGGGCCGCATTGGGCTCCATCGGCGGTTCCCTGTGTTTGAAGATGTGTGGCCGGCAACATGATGCCCTGTTCGTCGGTCAGTGGGCACCCACTTTTCTGATTCTCGGCCTCTACAACAAGATCGTCAAAACACACGGTTCTGATCGCCGAGATTGATTTGGCTGTGGTTTTCTCTGGCGATCCAGGAGGGAATGAGCGATGGAAAAGACCCCAACAGGGATCAGTTCCATCGCTCAAGGCGCCGTGGCGGGAGGAGTGGCCACGATGCCGATGACGGTCGTGATGGTGGCCTCTCACATCCCATGAACATTCTCATGATCACGAATGTCTTCACCCCGCAAATCGGGGGTGTGACACGGAGCGTGCAGCAGTTCTGTCACGAATTTCGGAACCAGGGCCATTGCGTTTTGGTGATTGCACCAGAATATGATCGTTCCCCAACAGATGAACATGACGTCATTCGCGTCCCGGCGATTCCCAATTTCTATCAAAATCAATACCCCCTCCCCTTGCCGGCCTTCTCCACACTGATCCCTGAGATCCGCGGCTTCTCGCCGGACATTGTGCATGTTCACCATCCGTTTCTGCTGGGCAGCACCGGACAACTGATTGCTGCGGATCGAAATGTTCCGCTCGTCTATACCCATCACACGCGCTACTCGGTCTATATCGAAACGAAGACCGACTGGCCCCGTTCCATCGAGGAAGGCATCCTGGAACTAATTATCGGCTTCTGCGAACTCTGTGACGGCATCGTGGCACCGAGTGTGGGGATCCAGGATCTCCTTCGCCAGCGCGGCATCACAACCCGGATGCAGGTGATTCCCACCGGTGTGGATCTGAAGCGCTTCGCTCATGCACAGCCCGGTGCATTGCGGCAGCGTCTCTCCTTGCCTGAGGAAACGTGGATCGTGGGACATGTCGGCAGACTGGCTCCGGAAAAGAATACCCTGTTTCTGGCGCGAGCAGTGGCCGCGTTTCTGAAAGAACATGCTCAGTCCGAGTTCGTGGTCGTCGGCGACGGGCCAGACAGGGACAGCATGGAGGACATTCTCCAGCAGGAAGGAGTGGGCGATCGCAGCCACTTCATGGGCTTCCTGGAAGGGGCCGAACTGGTCGACGCGTATGCCGCTTTTGACGTCTTCGCCTTTGCGTCTCATTCTGAAACGCAGGGAATGGTCCTCAGTGAGGCCATGGCGGCCGGTGTTCCGGTGGTCGGAGTCGATGCGACCGGAGTGCGCGACCTGATCGTGGACGGCGTGAATGGACGATTGATTCCCCGGGATGACATCCCGGACTTTGTTAATGCCCTGACATCGATCGCCTCCACAGGAAAATCGGAATCTGAATGCTGGCGTCAAGGGGCTCTCAACAGCGCGGCCGAAGTCTCACTCTCCGTCAGTGCGGCCCGGATGATCGATTTCTATTCCGAACTCATTCGTCATCCCCAGAGGACTCCACTCAATGACTGGGAACGATTGCAGCAGCGCTGGGAAGCGAGATGGCAATTGTGGCGCAACCGGGCCCGGGCGATGGCTGCGGCAGCACGAGAAACTTTCCATCAGGAGAATGAGTCGCGCTCAACTCCTGGTCATTGAGAGTTGTCTTCTTCACACGTTCTCAATCGTCATATCGGACGAAACCTGAAGCGGGGGAAATCGATGACAAATGCGATCCCACCGGTGCTGACGGCAACCCGACGGTTATTCATCCTCGTAGCTCTCGGGCTGCTCATATTGCTGATGTGGTATGCCATGGACGTCTTCCTGCTAACCTTCGCAGGCATTCTCCTGGCAATCCTTCTGTACGTCCCTTCCAATTGGCTCAGCAATTCGACAGGCTTGGGATATCGCTGGTGCCTGGCATTCCTCGTGATCATGCTGCTAACGGCCACTGCCATCGGCACCTGGTCGCTGGCCAACAGTCTGAGACAGCAGGTCAGCGAATTGCGACAGATGCTGCCGCATGCGATCGAACGATTGCAGACAACCCTCGAAAGAAGTGAACTCGGTGCGGCAACACTGGAAAGAGCCAGAGAACATTCCCATGAATCGGATTTCGGCAGCGACATGGTCGGCGGTGCCGCCACCGCCTTGTCGACAACCCTCGGATGGGCGGCCAGCTTGATCTTCGTGCTGTTTCTCGGGCTCTTTTTAGCAATTGAACCCGCTCTTTATCGTTGTGGACTTCTGCTGCTGGTTCCGAAACCGCACCTCAGCCGCGCCGAGGAGCTTCTGGATGAACTGGGGATCACCTTACGCTGGTGGCTCCTGGGAACACTCTTCTCGATGTCGGTCGTCGGAGTGCTCAGCGGGATCGGCCTGTGGATGCTGGGGATTCCGAATGCGATGCTCATCGCCATCGTCACGGCACTTCTGACGTTCATTCCGAACATCGGCCCGCTGCTCTCCGTCCTGCTCCCCGCCTTACTCGCCTTGCTGCAAGGTCCGCTTCACGTGCTCTATGTCGTCCTCTTGTACTCAGGGATCCAAACTGTGGAGACTTATGGTCTTACTCCCCTGGTTCAACGAAAGACTGTGCTCTTGCCTCCAGCAATCGTGATCTCGACGCAGGTTCTCATGGGCGTCCTCACGGGGGCGCTGGGCGTCATGCTGGCGACTCCCCTTACAGCTTGCGGACTCGTCCTCATCAAACGGCTTTACATACAGGATTGGCTCGGAAAAGAGGTTGATTGAAAAGTGAACGGCACATGATTTGCCACAACAGCCTCGGGCACTCCATAGAATTCTCTCTCTGATGACTGGCGGTTTGTGAACTGTTGGAGCGTCTGACTGACGTCCAGCGCTGACTGGCTGCCACTCTGGGATCAGGAGCCAAAGCATGAAGGGACTTAGTTGGCACGGAAAAAGTGATATCTGGGTCCCTATGTACAATGGCCTCTTCAACAGGCTGCTGTCAGCGGCAGCGCTGGTGGTCTGTGTGGCATCATCCCCGTTCGCCCAAAGTGAGGAGCACCCGGCACCTCAAACGCCTTCCGCACAACAGACCATCACCATCACCAAAGCCCAGACCGGGGAATACCATCCTCGATTCAAACCGAATCTTAACGAGGCGACCGACAAAATTATTAGGCAGACCAATGCGTTTCGCGAGAAGGAAAAGCTGGAGCCCGTGGTCCGCGACGACCTCCTTCAGAAAACCGCCCAGGACTTTGCCGACTTCATGGCGAAGACCGGAAAGTACGGACACAACGCCGACGAGCAGACTCCCGGCGACCGCGCACAAGCCCACGGTTACGAGATCTGTTACATCGCGGAGAACATTGCGATGCAATTCCAAAGCGATGGCTTCGCCACGGGGCCATTGATGAAAGCCTTCTTTGAGGGATGGCAAAATTCCCCTCCCCATCGCGCGAACATGCTGCAAGCGGCGGTCACGCAAACGGGAGTCGCGATTTCCCAAAGTGAGGTGACCGGGGCTTACTTTGCCGTGCAGCTCTTTGGGCGTCCGAAGTCGCAAGCGATCGATATTCAGATCCACAATCCCTTGGAAACCGAAATCTCCTACAAGCTGGATGAAGAGGCCTATCAGCTTCCCCCGCACTACACCCGACGTCACATGCTGTGCGCTCCTGTAACCTTGAACCTGAGCCAGGACGGGAAAGTACTCGCCTCATTTCCGGTGGAATCGGGGACGTTGTACACGGTGCAAGTCGAGCAGGGGAAAATGATCTGGAAAAAGTCTCCGTTGCCGACAGAAACCACGCCGTAAATGGCACGATGTAAGGATCACGGGGTGTGCATCTGGAAAGGGGGGCCAAAAACCTGTCACGCTTCGACTATTTTCAGAAGCGAGCCCATTGGCCAGTCCCTTGAAGGATTTTCTTATGGTGGAAGGCATCCCGCCCGCCTGCGGCTGATGGTGGTGGCTGTCAAGCTGATGGTGGTGGCTGTCAACAGGAGTATGGTCTGCCTATAATGACTTTTGTCTTGAAAACGATGCCCTGGCGGGACATAGGGCCGCAGCCGTGAAAAGCAACGGGGATCAGGTCGACTCGGGGCGGTGCTGGCGACGGCGCTCAACGCAGTGACGGTCGAGGAAGCCCTGAATGACGAACGCTGATCCCCATCCCGCTTCCCCATCGCAGCCGACAGCCGGAAACGATCACAATGAGCCGAACCGGGACGCGCCGTTTCCCATTGTCGGCGTCGGCGCCTCAGCGGGGGGGCTGGAAGCGTTCACGGAACTGCTCAGGCATCTGCCTGTCGAGACCGGCATGGGGTTCGTGCTGGTGCAGCATCTCGATCCGCAGCACGAGAGCGCGCTCACGCAGTTGCTTTCACGGGCCACGTCGATGCCGGTGCACGAAGTTACCCAGGATCTGCGGGTCGAGGCCAATTGCGTCTATGTCATTCCGCCGAATGCGAACCTCGGCATCGAGCAGGGAGTGTTGAAGCTGCAGCCGCGTCCTCAGACGCGCTCGCCGCATCATTCGATCGACTCCTTTTTCGAATCGCTGTCGCGGGACGCGGGGGAGCGGGCGATCGGCGTGGTTCTGTCCGGCGCGGCCACCGACGGCACGCTGGGATTGGAAGCGATCAAAGCGGAAGGGGGAATCACGTTCGCCCAGGATGATTCCGCCCGCTACGACTCCATGCCACGGAGCGCCGTGGCGGCCGGATGCGTCGATCTGGTGCTGTCGCCGGCGAACATTGCGAAGGAGCTGACGCGCATTGCCAGGCATCCCTACGTCACCGGGCAATCGCCCGCATCGGACATCCCCGCCGAAGACGACCGGACTGAAGCGACCGCGCATGAGGACGACGACACACCGCTGCCGTCGGGCGGACAGGGAACTCCGCGCACCGGAGCAACGCAAGCCCGCGCCGAAGCCGCGGTCGAACACGGAGATCGTTCCTCCTCGTCATCCCGAGACAAGAGCGGCGACGATGACGGTTACAAAAAAATCCTCTTGCTCCTGCGGAATCACTCCGGCGTCGACTTCTCTCTTTACAAATCCAGCACGATCCAGCGGCGCATCGCCCGTCGCACGGTGCTGGGCAAACACGCCGACATTGATGCTTATGCCCGGTTTCTGCGGGGAAACTCCAAAGAACTCGACATGCTGTATTCGGACGTGCTGATCGGCGTCACCAGCTTCTTTCGTAACCCCGAGGCATTCGAGTTTTTGAAACGCAAAGTGCTTCCCCAAATCCTCCCGGAGCGGCGTGACGACCCTTTCCGGATCTGGACGCTGGGCTGTTCGACCGGTCAGGAAGCCTATTCGCTGGCCATGGCGTTCACGGAATTTTGTGACCAGATCCCCCGTCCGCCCAAGCTGCAGTTGTTCGCCACTGACCTCAACGACGCCTTGCTGGAGAAAGCCCGGGCCGGTCTCTATGCCAAGAGCGTGGCGGACGACATCTCGCCGGAACGCCTGCGGCGGTTCTTTGTCGAGGAGGATGGCGGCTACCGGGTCATCAAGCCGCTCCGCGAAACGATCGTGTTCGCCCGGCAGAATTTTCTGAGTGATCCCCCTTTCTCGCGGATGAACCTCATCAGTTGCCGCAACCTGCTGATCTATCTCAAATCGAGCCTGCAGAAGAAGATCCTGCCGACCTTCCATTACGCGCTGAAGCCGGAGGGTTGCCTGTTTCTGGGCGCTTCGGAAACGATCGGCCCGTTCACTGACCTGTTCGAGCCGTTGGACAAGAAGCACAAAATCTATTCGAGAAAACCCGGACCGTCGCCGGCGCTCGAAATGCGTCTTTCCCCCCACCGCGCGGCCGCCGAGACAACCGATACCCGGCCTCCCGACGCTTCGGAAGGGTTGCATCCCGAAGTCAACGCGCAGCGTGAAGCGGACCGCGTCACCCGCAGCCGTTACGCGCCCCCCAGCGTGCTCATCAACGCGGAGTGGCTGATCATGGAGTTCCGGGGGGACACCAGTCCGTATCTGAGGCCGCCGACGGGGCAAGCCAGCTTCCATCTCCTGAAGATGGCGCGGGAAGGGTTGATGCTGCCGCTGCGCACCGCCCTGAACAAGGCGAAGAAAGACAACAAAATCGTGCGCAAGGAAAACGTACGACTGGATCAACACGATCACAGCCGCACCGCGAACTTTGAGGTCGTGCCGCTAAAGAATGTCAAAGAGCGGTGTTACCTGGTGTTCTTCGAAGACAATGCCGAGGCCGCCGACGCCCCTTCCACAAAACCCGCCAAGCGACGCAATGCACGAGTCGCCACGAAGGAAGAATCCCGGCGTCTCGCGGAACTGGAAACGGACCTTGCTGAGACGCGCGACTATGTGCAGTCCCTTCAGGAACAGCATGAAGCGGCGCGCGAGGAACTGCAGGCGGCCAATGAAGAGGTCACTTCCGCCAACGAAGAATTACAGAGCATCAACGAGGAACTGGAAACCTCAAAAGAGGAACTGGAGTCGGCCAATGAAGAATTGACCACCGTCAACGAAGAAATGGCGAATCGGAACATCGAGTTGAACCGCCTCAATAGCGATCTCGTCAATTTTCAGACGTCGACCCGCCTGTGCATCGTCCTGCTCGGACGCGACCTGTGCATCCGCCGCTTCAGCATGCAGGCCGAAAAACAGTTCAACCTGCTGGCCACGGACGTGGGGCGGCCCATCAGCAACGTGCGGCACAGCCTCGTGTTCGACAAGGTCGACGCGCCGGCTTCTTCCAAGTTCTCCGCTCACTCACGCTCCTTCGTCCCCGCGTGCCGGGACGTCGAGACATCTGATGTCACAGCGGTCCCGAGCGATCTGGAGAGTTTTATTGCTGAAGTCATCGCCGACGTGCGAGAGCGTGAGTGCGAGGTGCGGGACAAGGAGGGCCGCTGGTATTCCCTGCGCGTCCGGCCCTACCTCACCCTCGACAATAAACTGGATGGCGCGGTGCTGGTGCTGGTCGATATCGACGCACTGAAACGCAGCGAGCAGGCCGTCGCCGCCGCCCGTGATTACGCGGAGGCCATCGTCCGCACCGTGCCCGACCCCTTGCTGATCCTGAACGCCGACTTCACCGTGCACACCGCCAACGAAGCGTTCTACAGCACGTTCCAAGTTGCCGCCGCCGAGTCGGAAGGCCGCGTGATTTTCGAATTGGGTGACGGCCAATGGAAGATTCCCGAGCTGCGCGAACTGCTGGAAGATGTTCTCCTCCGGCGCAGTTCCTTCAACGCCTTCGAGGTCATTCATGACTTTGAGGACGTTGGCCCGCGCATCATGCTGCTCAATGCGCGTCCGCTGAATGACAGCCGCGGCCAGCCCTCGCGCATCCTGCTGGGCATCCAGGACATCAGTGAGTTGTCGCGTTTTCAGGCGGAAGTGCGGCGTTCGGAACAGCGTTACCGGCGTTTGTTCGAAGCGGCCCGAGACGGCGTGCTGATTCTCGACCCGACGACGCGCCAGATCCTCGACGCCAACCCGTTCATGAGCGAACTGCTGGGTTACCGGCGCGATGAACTGCTGGGCAAGGAATTGTTCGAAATCGGCCTGCTGCAGGACGAAACCGCCAGCCGGAAGGCATTTCAGGAATTGCAGGACAAGGGTTTCCTTCGCTATGAGGATTTGCCGCTCGAAAGCAAAACGGGCCAGCGGTGCGAAGTGGAGATGGTTAGCAACCTGTACCAGGAGGACGGACATCAGGTCATTCAGTGCAACATCCGAGACATCACCGAGCGCAAGCGGACGGAGGTGGCGCTGGCGCACCTGGCTGCGATCGTCTCATCTTCTGACGACGCCATCATCAGCAAGGATCTACAGGGTATCATCCAGAACTGGAACGAGGGGGCGCAGCGTCTCTTTGGGTACACCGCGGAAGAAGCCATCGGCCAGCCGGCGGCGATGCTGATCCCGCCGGAAGGCGAGGAACCGCGCATCCTGGAGCGCATCAGCCGCGGCGAAATGACGGATCACTACGAAACCGTTCGCCGTCACAAGGACGGAAGCCTGCGGGACATCTCGCTGACCGTCTCGCCGATCAAGAACGCCCAGGGGGAAATCATCGGGGTGTCGAAGATCGCCCGCGACATCACAGAGCGCAAGCGGGCGGAAGAGGCGCTGCGCGCGAGCGAAGAGCGGTATCACACCCTCTTCGACTCGATCGACGAAGGATTTTGCGTGATCGAAATGCTGTTCGACTCCGACGACACACCGCACGATTACCGCTTCCTGGAGGTCAATCCGGCCTTCGGGAAGCAGTCCGGACTGCACGACGCGGTTGGAAAACGGATGCGGGAATTGGCCCCGAATCACGAAACGCATTGGTTCGAGACCTATGGGAAAGTTGCCGCCACGGGGACGCCCATGCGCTTTGTGAACGAAGCCGAGTCGCTCGGCCGCTGGTTCGACGTCTATGCCTTCCGACTGGGTGGGCCGGAAAGCCGCCGGGTGGCCATCCTCTTCACCGATATCACCGACCGCAGACGAATGTCGGACGAACTGCAGCAGCACGCCGTCGACCTGGCCGAGGCCGACCGCCGCAAGAACGAGTTCCTGGCGCTGCTGGCCCACGAACTCCGCAACCCGCTCGCGCCGATCCTCAACGCCCTGCAAATCTTGCGGCTGAAGGAGAACAGCCGCGAGGACGTTCAATCGGCATCCGAGATGATGGAGCGTCAGATCTCACAGATGGTCCGACTGGTGGACGACCTCCTTGATGTCAGCCGCATTAGCCGGGGCACGATCGAACTTCGCAGGGGGCGGATCGAATTGGCGTCCTCCGTACACCACGCTGTCGAAGCCTCTCGGGCGCTGGCCCAGTGCAAGGGGCACGAATTGACCGTCACGCTGCCGCCGCTGCCGATCTATCTCAACGCCGACCCGACTCGCCTGGCGCAGGTGGTCGGCAACCTGCTCAACAACGCCTGCAAGTTCACCGACAACGGCGGACGGATCGAACTGAGCGTCGAACGCGCAGGGACGGAAGCGGTGATCCGCGTGCGGGACAACGGCATCGGCATCGCTCCGGACCAGTTCCCCCGGATCTTCGAAATGTTCTTGCAGGTCGACACGTCGCTGGAGCGTTCGGTCAGCGGGTTGGGCATCGGTCTGGCACTGGTGAAAAGTCTGGTCGAGATGCACGAGGGGACCGTCGAGGTCCACAGTGCCGGCGTCGATCAGGGAAGTGAGTTCGTGGTGCGCCTGCCTGTCTTCGAGGAAACAACCGCTCCGCCGCCCGAACCGATCGTGAGCGAGACACCGCAGACGCCCGGCCGTCGCATTCTCGTGGTCGATGACAATCGAGACTCAGCGATTACCCTTGCCATGTTATTGAAGCTCAGCGGGAACGAGACACATATTGCGTATGACGGTCTCGAGGCGGTGGAAATTGCGGAGAGAATCCGGCCGGACGTGGCGCTGCTCGACATCGGTCTGCCGAGGATCAACGGCTACGAAGTCGCCCAGCGAATTCGGGAACAGCCGTGGGGGCAGAGTATGGTGCTGGTGGCCCTGACCGGCTGGAGCCAGGAGGAAGACCGGCAACGGTCCCGCGAGGCGGGGTTCAACGCCCACATGGTCAAGCCGGTGAACCGCACCGCGCTGACAAAGCTGCTGGCCGAGTTGCTCCCGACGTCGGAGTGATTGGGCCGCACGACGCCCACTTGGTTCTGCGATTGATTGTTTCGCGGGACTGCGGATCGGATGACATTGATACGGACTGCAACCCGCGGAGAGGGCAATTTGATTGAAAGTCTCCAGACGGGGGAGATCTCGGGAAGAGAATGGCGTCTTCCCTGGTTTTGGAGCTTCAGCGACTGGCAAGGAACCGAAAAGCACTCATCGTCGCAATGAATTCAGATTCCCTTGAGCTGAATTCGCAATGCACAAAGCCGGCGAATGGACCTTCGGTGGCTTTCGTTCACTCTCATCGATTTTCTTGGCATCGTCGATCTGGCACGTCAGTTGCACATCACAGCAGTAACCAAGTTGAAGGAGACTCAAATGTTCCCAACGACTGTCAAACGTGTCCCAGACAACACCGCAGCGCATGTCAACGCCGAGATTCATCAGAGAACGGTGGACAACATCGCACGTTTCCGGGATGCCTCGATCCCTGAAATCCGGGCGCGCATTCAAGAGTTGGATGCCGAATGGGATATTGAGCGGGTTCTCGAAGCGAACGCGGCCAGTGCTACGCTGATCGGAACGATCCTGGGGCTCAGTGTCGATCGACGATGGTTGTGGCTCCCCATCGCAGTCGGGGGATTTCTGCTGCAACATGCGTTGCAGGGATGGTGCCCCCCGCTGCCGGTCTTTCGCAGGCTCGGGATTCGAACATCCTACGAGATCGATGAAGAACGTTTCGCCCTGTTTGAGATCATGAGGACTCGGTCCGGCGGTCGACACCCGGTCTGAGCGAAGCGGATTCGGAGCAACACGATCGCGCGATTAGAGATCATTAACCACCGGACTGTCGAATTTCCGCCTCGCCGGGATTGACCGTCTGGCTCGCTGGTGACATTCAGAGGTGTGGCAGTGGCGGATGCGACGAAAATCCACGGCCTGATCATTCGCGAAAGCGAACCTCTGAACTTGGAGTTTCCATTCTCGATGCTCGAGCAGGCGATAACACCCAGACATCAGTTTTTCGTTCGCAGTCACTTTTCACTCCCTTCCCTCACTGCTCGGGAATGGCGACTGCAAGTGGATGGAGAGGTCGACTCTCCATTTGAGTTGACCTATGACGAATTGCGGAAGCTACCCGCTGAGACGCGACCTGCCACGATTGAGTGTGCCGGCAATGGGCGGGCCTTCCTCGTGCCGAAAGCGAAAGGGGTCTTGTGGGGGACCGGAGCCGTTGGCACCGCCGAATGGACCGGCGTTCTACTTTCGAATGTGCTCAGACGTGCCGGGGTCAAACCGAATGCGATCGAAGCGATCTTCCAGGGTGCAGACAGTGGGGAAGTCACTGAGGAACCCCAGTCGCCAGGGGTGATTCACTTTGAGCGAAGTTTACCATTGACGAAGGCGAATCGCCCGGAAGTTCTCCTCGCTTACAAAATGAATGGCCAGGATCTGAACCCGGAGCATGGCTTCCCAGTGCGACTTGTCGTGCCGGGTTGGTATGGGATGGCCTCTGTCAAATGGCTGAACAGAATCACGCTTTCTTCCACTCCCTTCAACGGCTATTGGCAATCCCTTGAATACTCCTATTTTCAACGGAGCCAAGGCCGTCCGTCGCTGGTCGCCATCACTGAAATGCCAGTTAAGGCCTCCATTGCCCGGCCCGCCCCGCATGAGGCCATTCCCGCCGGTGTGGTCTTTCGAGTTTTCGGTGCGGCATGGTCCGGTAAAAGCGAAATCGACTCGGTCGAGATCAGCATCGACGGCGGGTCAGAGTGGCATTCTGCAGACCTTCTTGGCAGGCCGCTGCCCTATTGTTGGCGTCTGTGGGAGTACCAGTGGCAGGTCCCCCGGGATCCGGGACGCTACCAGCTGATGGTGCGAGCAACAGACAAGGCTAGTGCCGTCCAACCTAGCGGCAGAGATCCGGATCGGCGTGGTTATATGATCAATCACACTATTCCAGTTGATGTCGAAGTGGTCTGATCATCGCCGCTGTCGCAAAAATCTTCCCACCCCTGCTGAATTCACATCTGAGCCAGAATTCCGAATGAGCTCTTCAAGGCCTTCCACAGCATTCTTCATGTCAAGATCGTCTTCGCCTTGATCATATTGTCGATACAGAGAGCGGGGGCGTCTTGCATCATAGAGGAAGCGATTGAATGGGCAAAATCTTTGACCTCGTCCCACTCACGGCGGCGTGTCAGAGGGACAACAATATGCAAGCCCTTGCCCCCAGACGTTCTCAGAAATGATTCCAGGCCCAGATCCTGCAGGCGTTGTTTGGAAACGCAACAGCCATACGTTGCACTTATCCAGCGCGTGTTTCTCCACCCAGGACGGTCATGATCTCCCCGCTGATGTAGCTGGAATCCGCTTCTGACGCGAAAAAGACATATGCTGGAGCCACTTCTTCGGGCTGCCCCGGACGCTGCATCGGCGTGTCCGCTCCATGTTCAGCGACTTCTTTAGCAGGCTTGGAAACAGGTTGCAGCGGTGTCCAGATCGGCCCTGGCGCGACGCAATTGACGCGGATTTTCCGGTCCGCAAGATTTTGAGCCAGAGACTTCGTAAAGGCATGGATCGCTCCCTTGGTGGCTGCATAATCGATCAGAGTCTTGTTCCCTTCCAGTCCCGTAATCGAGCCTGTATTGATGATCGTGCCACCCGCCTTCAGGTGTTCCAGAGCGGCCTTTGCCATGTAAAAGTAGCCATGGATATTTGTGCGAAAAGTGAGATCCCATTCTTCATCAGTGGTTTCCGACAGGCTTTGATGAGTCTCTTGATAGGCAGCGTTATTGACGAGAACGTCGAGCTTTCCAAATTCCTTGACGGTCTTGGCAACTGCTTGCCGACAGAACCTGGCATCTGTTACATCACCAGGAAGCAGGAGAGCCCTCCTCCCCTCTTTCTCCACCGCTTCTTTCGTGGTCTCCGCATCTGATTGCTCGGCCCGCAGGAAGACGATGGCCACATCAGCCCCTTACCGAGCGAACAACACCGCCACCGAGCGGCCGATTCCGGAATCTCCTCCGGTGATCAGGGCCACTTGCCCTTCCAGCTTTTCTGCCCCTTTGTACAAAGGGGCAGAAAAGCGAGGCTGGGGTTTCATGGCAGAATCGAGCCCGGGCTTCTTCTGCGTTTGAGGGGGGAAAGGGGACTTAGGTTCTTTTTGCCTGGTCGTCATATCCATCTCCGCAGCAGTTGGACACGAACCAGTCTTTCAGTGTCGGTTCGCGTCTTGGGTCCTGAAATTTTCTCGCCAAGAATGTGCGAGAAGAGCGCATCAGCTTTTCAGAGTGCAACCAGCGTGCCGCAGTTTTCAAATCGTTTACAAAGACCGATTTCATTTTCTGACGCGTACGCTGATCGGGCGCGCGAAGGAGAGCAGATGGATGAAAGGGGACCATCGTGTTCGCGCACCACGCGGAGTCGCGTCACTGCCCGGACTGCTTTGTGACGCGAATTTTGAGCCTCGGCAACGCTTAAGCCGCTGTCACCCCTTCTGATATCGATGAAAGAGCAATTGCCATTGGGAGCGGAATTTTCCAGTGTGGGAGTTCCCAATCCCTTTTTCTCAGAGGAGAACCGCAGCATGCTCTTTCTTGGAATCGATCAACATGCCCGTCAATTGACTGTCTCGCTCCGAGACCAGGCGGGGGACGTCGTCCTGGCCCGCCAGGTCTCCACACGTCCAGAGAAGGTTCTGGAATTCTTCGATCAGCTCACACAGCGATGTGTATTCAACAAGAGGAGTCCTTCATTGCCGTCGTCGAAGTCTGTGGCTTCAATGACTGGCGGATTCGAATGCTGTGGGACGATCGCTGTCACAAAGTCATCCTCATTCAGCCGGAAGAACGCAAACGCTGCAAGACCGACCGGCGTGATGCGGCCGCCTTGAGCGAATTGCTGTGGGTCAACCGGGATCGTTTCCTGGAGGGGAAGCCCGTTCTCGGACTGCGGCAGGTCGACGTCTGCAGTGCTGCGGAGCAGTTCCTCATCTCCCTTTTGGATGACCGAGAACCCGAGTTTACGAAGGACGAAGTTGGCTTCGCCGCCGCTGAACTCTTCGGGCTGGAGAACGCGGCCGATGGAATAACGGCAGGCCAGCCCGATGACCGCTTTGGGAGCGTAGCGCTTCCCCTCGTGGATCAGTTCATAACCGATTGGTTTTCCGAAGGGATGATCGATTCCAGCGTCGAGGTCGGACAGCGTTCGGAGAACGTGTTCCCTCGTCAGCCCGGCTGGAATGGATTGAGACATTCAATACCGCCCGCTAATGATCGGCCTCAGGACATCGGCTTATTTCCGAAGTCAGAAGTGTAGGTCGTACATTCTACGGCGATGTTGCGACCAGGGATCTCGATGACCAGCACGCTGAACTTTCGAAATCTTTCGTTCGCCGACGACAGAAATGAGCAGCGTGATGGGATCGTGTGATTCAGAGGCGTTTCGCAGGCTTATTGAGTAAAGGCTCGCGGTCAGTCCGCTGAGAACCGGATTGAGCCACTTCTCTTGTGCGAGTCTCCCCCAAAAGCAGGCCAGTTGCCTTCAACATTCGGAATTCTCTGGAAAGATCAGAACTCATCCACATCAGCATGGAATCGAAGCCGTGTCATTGTTTCGCACCGAGACGCCCTGGATTTAAACCTCCAAAGCCAGGCGGAGGAAGAGAGAGGCCGTGACGGAGTCCGGGGGGATGCACTCGGCTTCGCTGGCCGTCCTCCATCGAGTCCAGCGGCGGGTGAGACCCGATGGAGGACGACCGACGAAGTTAGTGGCGTCCAAAAAATACTTTCTGCAGGAAGTTTGCACAGTGAACTTGGCCTAGTTCGTCTCCGGGCTCGCAAAACCCAGATTCCGTGGGCTGAGAACTCGTGATGGCTCCTGTGAAATCCGGATGCGGTAGATCCGCACGTCCGGTTTGACGAGCGGGAAATGGAAACGGAGCATGGTGAAGCTATTGAGGCACCGGCAACCGAAAGGGTCGGAAACGGATAAGCCCGTCTCAATCACCGCGTCACATCTCGACTCCATACCCCACTATGCCCTGATTTCAGCCCCAAAAAAGGGACCTCGAAAACCGGTTTTTCGAGCCCTCGTCAGGAAGCTGATACAGGCCCGAGAAGCGACAGAATCCGATAAGGGGCCACCCTTCAAGTCGGGTTGCCAAGAGGCAGGTGAGGGAGGAAGTCTGAAAGGATGCCTTCGGTTCCGTAGGCCGTCGGTTGAAAAGAGGGATTCGCGTTTACGTCCTGACTTAATTCTTTGCTACAGAGAGTGTTGTGAGATCAGAGATCGCGCCCTTCGAGACGCTCGATTTTCCATATTTTACATAGAATCGAATAAAGTCAACTCGATTCCGTGCCAGTTCCGTGCCACGGTTTTTTGAGACCTACGCTTTAACGATCACTTCTTATCACCGCTCTTATCTCACTCTTAGCCGACGATCCGAGAGTGCCATTGATCGTTGACCCCGGTCACTCAGGCTGCCTCATTTCTCACTGGTTCATACGACAGCAAAACCGTCTTTGAACTCCCGATCGTGACAGTTTTCAGGTTTGTTCCAGCGTCCTCAAAATCGCCTTGAAGAATGTCCCGATGGAGGGGCTTTCCAACTGCCATTTCAAGGTCATAGTGCTGTACAACCAAACTGCAACTCGTCTCCAAATTACAGATTGCGACAATACCGAAATGGGATTTATTTTCCACCCACTCCTGGCCCTGATTGCGTCTGCGACTGATCGGGAACTGGCAAAGTACATCCAGTTTCTGAAGGAAGAGAACAAGATCCTGAGAGCGAGAGTGCCTGGGCAGATTCACACGCGCCGTGATGAGCGGGAGAGACTGCTCAAGTTTGGGAAGGCGATCGGTCGAGCGATTGAGGAATTGATCACCATCGTCAGCCCGAGCACCTTCTATCGCTGGCTCAGGGAGGACGGGAAACCGAAACGAAAGCAGAATCCCAAAGGTGGCCAACGAAAACCCAGAGAGATCCGGGAACTGGTCATTCAGATCGCGACGGTGACGGGGTTCGGTTACAGTCGCATCCTCGGTGAGTTACGAAAATTGGGCATCAAGAAGATCAGTCGTCAAACCGTTCGCAACATTCTCAAGGAGGAGGGGATTCAGCCTGGCCCCGACCGAACCTCGGACTCCTGGACAAACTTTCTCGAACGGCACAAAGAGACACTCTGGGCTTCCGATTTTTTCAGCGTGAAGACGGTAACGCCTCGAGGACTCCGCGACTTGTACGTTCTCGTGTGGTTGTGCGTTTCTACCCGAGAAGTGATAGTCTCCGAATCCACGGAGCATCCCACATCCGCCTGGGTGAGTGAACAGGCGAGAAAGTTCATTGATGAAACTGCGGGGCGGGAGCACAAGCCCGACATCGTGATGCACGATCGTGATACCAAGTTCAGCAGAGAATTCACGGAAACACTGAAGTCTCACGGCCTGAGAACCAATAAACTTCCCAAGACCAGTCCCAACTTGAACGGACGCTGCGAAAAAATCATCGGCACAATCAAATCTGAGTGCTTGTCAAAGTTCATCGTTTTCGGCAAACGGCATCTGGACTACTTGGTCGCTGAGTTCGCAGATTATTATAACCGGCATCGCAGCCACATGTGTCTTGGGCATCTGCCGCCAGTGTGCGAGGAACCGCAAGAAGTCGAGAAATTGAGCCTCAATGAGATTGAAGTGAAGTCGTTCGTAGGGGGAATGATCAAGGGCTTCGAACGGAAAGCGGCTTGAATAGGAACACCTCAGCATTTGGAGGGGTTTCTGATGGCTTATTACTGGTCCAGTGACCGGTAGCATCTGTTGAGTTCGAGCGGGACTGCTTCCTCTCCATTTGTCTTGATCAGACCGTACAGGACAGTCTGCACATTTTTGCGGATCACCATTTTACCCCAAATGTTGATCTCCAAAAAACTTTTCGTTGACTGCATCTGTTGGACCGAAGGCGTTCGAGCGGAATTCCACTTGATCTCGTCTCATTTGAACAATTTTGAAGGACCAGTTTCAGGTTGTCTGGCTCGAATCCGGCGAGTTCTCAGTGTTCCTGCGCCCAATCCTTCTCCCTTCCAGGCCCACCCGGCTTGCACGCTGACATTTCCACCGAAATTGAGTTCTTCCCGAAGGTGTCCCTTCACCGTCAGGAATGGGGCCCTTCGAATGCCTGTTGGATGAAGAGGTCGGCTATGCCTTTCAGGTCGGAACCGTCTACATTATGCTTCCCTCTCTGTTACCAACTTGCCTTGGGTGTTGTTGCGTCCAACTGGTATGAGTGACATAATCACGATCTCGGCATGGAGGGTGGCGTTCTGACTGTTTGACGGTCAGGGCAGATTGGGCAATCTTTGATGGTTGCAGAGGCATCCTCCTTTGAAGCGGGCCACGTTGATGTCGGGTTCTTCATCACAATTTGATGCCTCGGGTTCCGCCCTCGGATACATCTATCAGTGCCAAATGGCTTTGCTGCTTGCTCTGAGAAAGGACGATGATCCGTCGTTGGCTGTGAGTATCGAGAAAATCGACGACATCACATTCGAGAACAACGGTACAGCGTACCAGCGGCTACAAACTAAACATCAAGTCGTCCCGGGTTCCGTGACCGATGCAAGCGCAGATGTTTGGAAAACAATCCGAATCTGGAGCGAAGAAATCGCGTCATCGAAATTGGTTCCAGACAAGACGCTCCTCTTTCTTTTGACGACAGGAAGTGCAAAGGCTGAATCAGCGCTTGCGTATCTCCGTGGTGATGGAGAAAGGCAGCCACAGACAGCCCGATCAATGCTTGAGTCGACAGCAGAGCAATCAGATAGCAAAGTCATCAAGAAGGCATTCGCTACTTATTCTCGTCTCACACAATCCCAGCGAACTTCGCTATTCGAAGCAATTCATGTTTTGGATAGATCGCCAACTGCCGTTGAGGTGAGACCGTTGCTCATTCGAGAACTTCGACTTTCAGCGGAACAACAGCATCGAAATGCATTGGCGGACAGACTGGAGGGTTGGTGGCTAGAGCAGGTAATTTCACATCTCACGTCGCCTGCCAATATCCCGATTCCCGTGGAACGGATTCTCGCCCAAGTTGTCGAGATCAGTCGTCAATTTCACCGTGACTGTCTACCTGATGACTTTCTGACTGTTGACGTTCCTCCCGAAGACTGTCCGGCCAACGATGTACGCCGATTTGTCAGGCAATTAGAACTGATCGGTATTAAAACTGACCGAATCCGAGCAGCGCAGGAAGATTTTTATCGGGCAGTAGCACAGCGTTCGCGTTGGGTTAAGGATTCTTTAATCGATCTTCCCGAACTCGCAGCCTTTGAAACCCGTCTTCACGTAGCTTGGAAAGCAATGTTTGACCTCATGGTCGAAGCACTCAGCGACTGTCGTCTAGAAGACGAACAACGAAAGCAGGGCTGGAATCTCTACAATTGGGCACAGACGCAAGCGCCGGCAAACTGCGGGCTATGGGTGCGACCTCAGTTTCAAGCCAGCTACATGACTACCGGTTCATTTCACATATTGGCTGACAAAGATCCACCTCGCATCGGATGGCATCCAGATCATACGAATCGATTGAGTACAAACACGCCTCAAGGAAGTTAGCCAATGATGGAACCATGGGCCAATCGTCCCGCCGAAATAGCACACTTATTAAATCCGGCATTTACCGGTGCAGTGCTTCGCCTCGCAGTTGACGGCTACCGTCGTGAGTCCGCCACAGGAATGCCATTTTCTTTGGCATTTCTCGTGCTCCCATTTTCGCTTCACAAACACACCGTTGAGCGTCTGCCGGTGAAAGTGACTTCTCATTTGCAGCAGTGGGTTCAGGACAATCGTGATGTCTTACTGAATTTTCAAAGCCGGATGCGGACGCTAGTGCCTTATACTCGTGAAGGGATCATCTTCGCAGGACAACGACAGATTGTCACATTTGACGAAAACGGACTGCTTCTACCTGGGAACAAAAAACTTTTCAAAATATCAGCATTTTCTGCTAACGGGATTAGCGTTCCAGAAACATTAAAGCGTGCAACATTCATGGGTAGATGGCTGGCGTTGTCTGGCTCTCCAACCTCACTTTACTCTGTTCTCGGAGTGACTCCCTAGCCATGCAAATACTGTCATTGTCCATTTACAATTCCAGCGGGAAACGTCGAGACGTTGCTTTTCGACCTGGGAAATTGAATATCATTACCGGAGCAACAAAGACGGGAAAAACGGCAATCATTGGCATTATCGACTATTGCTTAGGTCGAAATGACTACGTGGTTCCAGCAGGCATAATTCGGAACAATGTCACTTGGTACGTGCTACATGTCCAACTCGATAAAACGCAAGCAATCATTGGACGTCCAGCGCCAGTAGGTTCGATTACAACATCGGATGTATTCTTGGACGTTGGCAGCGACCTAACTGTTCCGGATTATGGAGAATTGAAACGAAATATGGGAAGTGGGCAGCTAGTCTCATTCCTGGGAGAACAGCTTGGAATTGCAGGCAACGAACATGTACCACCTGAGGGACGCACGAGGCTTCCTTTGCAAGTTAATCTCAAGCATGCGCGTTTTTTGCTATTTCAGCCACAGTACCGGATCATGGCTCCAGATTTGATGTTTTATCGACAGCAGGAGGAGTTCGTTTCGCAGGCGATCCGTGACAGCCTTCCCTACTTCCTTGGAGCTACGCAAGACGATCAATATGCGAAGCTTCAAGAGCTTCGTCTTGCCCGTCGAGAACTTCGCCTGCAGGAGCGGCGCTTGGCCGATGAGGAATCAGTGAGAGGAAGGGACGCTTCGCGTGCATTGGCGCTTGTCGAAGAAGCGAGACATGTTGGAATCTTGGAGACAGGTGCGAATACCTTTGAGGGAGCGGTTGTCTTGCTGAAAGCCCTTGACGGGTGGATTCCTTCGAGAGACGAAGCGGCTCCGAACAACCGAATCGAAGCGCTCCGCCAGGAAAGGGGGCAGCTTTTGTCTGAGTTCAAGGCAATACAGGGAGAAATTGATGCTGCAAAGGCATTTACCGTAGCGCAAGATGATTACACGGCAGAGATCACCGATCAGTCGGAGCGTCTCGCCGCAATTGGTCTTTATAGAATACAGCCCAATAACACATGTCCTTTATGCGAATCGGAACTTCAGGGAGTTGTTCCAACGGCAGACCTCATCAATCAGAGCATTGCTGAGCTTAAGGATAACATTGGCTCAGCATTTGCTCAGCGGCCCCGACTTGATGAATTCGTCGCTCAGCGAGAGGAACGACTGTCGCAATTGCGTCGAGCTCTCTCTGCCAATAAAGGTTCGATCGAAGCAATCGTTGAACAAGAGGACCAACTTCGACGGGAACGTGACCGTATAGCCGAGCAGGCACGGGTTGCTGGTCGTGTGGGACTTTTTCTTGAAAGTCTTAGTGCGGCTTCAACCGATGGAAATCTGAACGTCGGCATAAGAAAACTACAAGAGAAAGTCGACCAACTTGAGAGAGAGCTGTCCGACGATGTGGTTGAGGACCGTCTGGAATCCATTCTTCGATTGATGTCACGATGGATGACGGAATGGGGTGGCCAACTTGAGTTCGAACACGCTGCTTGGCCACTTGGTTTTGACCTTAAGCACCTAACCGCCATTTCTTTTCGGGACGATCGTCCGGAACGCATGTCTGAGATCGGAGGCGGATCAAACTGGCTGATTTGCCACCTCGTTACACACTTTGCTTTGCAAAAGTGGTTTGTCAAAAAGAAGCGTCCGGTTCCTCGTTTCCTTGTCCTTGACCAACCATCACAAGCGTATTTTCCGAGAGAGAAGCCGTTCGAAGGGAAGGTTGAAGATCTTAGTGACAAAGAGCGTGAAGGGGTAAGGCGTATTTTTAAATTCTTTTATGATATGGTGTGCGAACTTTCCCCAAGTCTTCAGGTGATTGTAACCGACCACGCAGATCTCCCAGAGGACTGGTTTACGGAAGCTGTTATCGAGAACTGGCACGAAGGCGATGCCCTCGTGCCGAGGAAATGGTATGAGTAGAGTCTCACTCCATTGTTGTTCGATTATGTTTTGTGGTTATCTGTCTGCCACATCGTTTCACATTTGGAAATCAGAGTGTGGCCGAGAGTGAAATCTTCTGGTTATGTTTGGTATTGCCGGATGAGGCGTACCAACACCTCTGATGCCAAGGTTACTTTTCCTGTCCGCCTATTGTCTGACAGAGCGGAACTAATTCATCTTGTTTGAGTGGGCTACTATGCGTATTAATCATGTCGAGATTCAGAACTTTCGAAAGCTCAAATCTGTTCGGATTGATTTCAGCAAAGAGACCACACTGCTCGTTGGTGCTAATAACAGTGGCAAAACGTCAGCGATGATTGCCTTGCGTCATTTTCTGATTGATCGAGGCTCGCTCACCACAAATGACTTTACCCTCTCGAACTGGGCGGCGATCAATGCGATCGGATCGCGTTGGCAAAATCCGGATGCCGAAGGAAGAATTCCGGAAGCAACGCTGGATGAGTGGAACAGTGTCCTCCCTTCTTTGGACATTTGGCTGAGCGTCAAAGATGATGAAATTCATTTTGTTCGACATCTGATTCCGACGCTGGACTGGGATGGCGGTTTATTGGGAGTAAGACTTCGGTGTGAACCGAAGGATCCAGTGGCTCTTCAGACGGAATTTCTGACTGCAATCGATTCCGCCAAGGCGACAAAGGCAGGGGCATCTAAAGTATCCGGTAAACAGAAAGCAGATTTTACGCTTTCATTGTGGCCTGAGTGTTTGTTGGAGTTCCTAGAACGGAAACTACGTACACATTTCACTATAAGGGCTTACATCCTTGATCCCGCCAAACAGACTTTGCCTGTCAATGGAATTGCAAATCCTCAGCCGCTTGAGGTGGATGCGTTGCCGATCGAAGGCGATCCTTTCGAAGGGCTGATTGTCATTCACGAGATCCACGCACACCGAGGGATGGAGGATGCGTGGGGGACGGGAACAGGCGATGGCGAAGGCCAGCAGTTCCGACGAGTCAGACTCAAACTCTCGGAGCAACTTCGTTCTTACTATTCGACGCACCTTGACCCTTCAGACGAACCTGAACCGGCCGATCTTGAGGCCCTTCAAGCCATTGAGGACGCCCAGAAGGCTTTTGATGATCGACTGACGACGGGGTTCAAAGCGGCCATTGGAGAACTGGAACAGCTCAACTATCCCGGCGTTGCCGATCCGAAGCTCACAATTTCCACACGTGTCCGGCCGCTGGACGGGCTCAATCACCAGTCCGCCGTCAGGTATGAGGTGGCTTGCAAGAATGACGGGGCATCCAAATCAGGATCCTTGAGGCTCCCGGAGGACTACAACGGGCTCGGCTTTCAGAATTTGATCTCGATGGTCTTCAAGTTGATGAGTTTTCGTGACAGTTGGCTCAAGGTCGGCAAGGCCGGAAAACGTCAGGTCGCGGTGCCAACCAACCGGGTGACACATCCACCGCTGCATCTTGTCCTCATCGAAGAGCCGGAAGCTCACCTGCATGTGCAGGTGCAGCAGGTCTTTGTCAGAAAGGCATACGAGGTACTCCGGAATCACCCGGATCTCAGGGACAACAAATCGCTGCACACGCAGTTAATTGTCAGCACGCATTCCAGTCACGTCGCGCACGAAAGCCAGTTCGATTGCTTGCGATATTTCCGCCGTGTTCGACCAGCAGCACTCGGTGATGTTCCCACTGCTACGGTCATCAATTTGTCCGAAGTCTTCGGAAAGGACGATGAGACAGCGAAGTTTGTCACCCGTTATCTCCGGTCAACGCACTGCGAACTGTTCTTTGCTGATGCCGCAATCCTTGTCGAAGGGGCAGCGGAACGTATGTTGATTCCACATTTCATCCGAAAGAAATATGAGGAGCTGAACCATCGGTTCGTCACGCTTCTGGAAATCAGCGGCAGCCATGCCCATCGTTTTCAGCCGTTGATTGAACATCTCGGCCTTTGCACGTTGGTGATCAGCGACCTTGATGCCAAAGATGCCGACACGAGTAAGGCGGTTCCCGCCAAGCGTGGAGCACGGCAGACAACTGGTAACCCGACATTGCTTAAATGGCACCCCAAGAAGGATATGGTGGATGATCTACTCGGCCTTACCGCTGCCGATAAGCAATTACCTCTGCCAGATGGTCAAGGCTGTGTGCGGATTGTGTTTCAGGAACCTGTGCAAATAAACCTGGGTTCACAGTCGGCGGTCGAGTGCTTGGCCACCACATTCGAAGACGCCTTAATTCTGGAGAACTGCGAACTATTCAAGGCTCTTGACGGAACAGGCATATTCAAGAAAGTCAAGGATGCCATTGCCAAGGCAAAGGATGCGCAGTCGTTGTGCGATCAGCTTTTCAAAATCATTCGGGATGGAAACAAAGCGGAATTCGCCCTCGACTTGCTTTGGGCGGACAAGCCTCGCCCCCCGGTCGAAGCGATGAATCCGCCAACCTACATTGCCGATGGGCTTGAATGGCTTCAAAGGATGCTCCAGCCGGAAGCGGTCGTTGTGATACCTTCGACTCAGGAGGCAGCGTTATGAATAGCAATCTTAAAGCAGACCCGAGCATTGATGCTCACGTTGTTGGAGATATTGTCGGCTACTTGCTTCAGGAGCCTCCGAGGAGTTTTTTTCTGTACGCCGGAGCAGGTGCAGGAAAAACCCGGACGCTCGTCTCAGTTCTGGAACAGTTGCAGGACGAGAGGGAACGCAGAATGCGCCTCAAGAGCCAGCAGATCGCCGTGATTACGTACACCAACGCCGCATGTGACGAGATCGTTCATCGGCTTCGGCATGATCCGTTGTTTGACGTTCGGACGATCCATAGCTTTGCGTGGGGGTTGATCCAGGGATTTAACAGCGACATCCGAACTTGGCTCAAGGCTCATCTGGGAACAGAAATCGTTGAGTTGACTGAGGAGCAGAGGAAAGGGAGACCAGGCACGAAGGCGGCTGTGGAGCGGGAACGGAGCATTCACTCAAAAACAGAACGATTAGGCTTGCTTGATCAGATTCGCGCATTCACATATAGCCCGGAGGGGGACAATCGCGATCGGGATTCGCTGAATCATTCGGAGGTCATCGGTTTGACGTCGGCATTTCTTCAAGGGAAGCCGCTGATGCAGCAGTTGCTAATCTGCAAATATCCGATACTCCTGATCGACGAGAGCCAGGATACGAACAAACATCTCATCGAGGCACTGATGGAGGTCCAGCATGACCATGCTGATCGTTTCGCTGTCGGACTGATTGGTGACACGATGCAACGCATCTATACTGACGGTCGGGCGGACCTCGCGGCCATCATCCCTGAGAATTGGGCGACTCCCAGGCTGATGATGAACCATCGGTCACCAGTTCGTGTCGTGCAGCTCATTAATACGATTCGGTCCGACGCCGACATTGAACAGCAAAAGTGTCGATCTGATGCCTTGCCAGGCTCTGTGCGGCTGTTTCTGTGCCCGGCGAAAACGGCGAATCCTGAAGTTGTTGAGAGAAATGTTAGAGCCAGGATGGCTGAAATCACCAATGACCCTGCATGGAACAACACGCTACACGTGAAAACACTGATTCTTGAACATCAGATGGCGGCACGTCGTATGAACTTCGCAGAATTATTTGAACCACTCTACCGCATCGAAACCTTTCGAACGGGTCTTCTGAATGGCGACTTGCCTCTGCTCGCATTCTTTACCGATCTGCTACAACCACTGGTCAGCGCCGGACTACAGAAGGACCAATTCAAGCTCACAGCGATCCTGCGACAACATTCCGAACTTCTCAGCGAGGAAGTCTTTCAGGCAGCCGGAGCCAACCAGCCGGATAGCCTTCGTCTTGCCAAGACGGCCGTTCACCAACTCCTTGAATTGTGGTCTGGGGATGGAGATCCCACGCTTGCACAAGTGCTGGAATGCGTACATTCCCATCGGCTTTTCCCGATTCCTGACTCGCTCGCGCCATTCGTAACGCCCACCGAAGGTGACGACGATGACGAACAAGAGATTGGAGAGTCCCAGGAGAACGAGGCGACGGCGAATCTCGCGGCCATTCGCGCCTGCCTTCAGGCTCCGTTTTCACATGTGCAGGCATACCATGACTATGTGACGGAATCGGCTACATTCGATACTCACCATGGCGTGAAGGGGAGGGAATTTGACCGCGTTATGGTGGTCATCAACGATGCTGAATCCAGGGGCTTTCTGTTCAAATACGGAGCGTTGCTCGGCACAAAGTCAGCGTCAACCTCACGAGGGAGGTCGCAAGAGGCGAAAGAATCATCGGAAGACCGGACCCGTCGACTCTTTTATGTGACGTGCAGTCGGAGCAAGAACAGTCTTGCCGTCGTTGCTTACACAGAGAATCCGGAAGTGGTGAAAACACACGCTCTCAGCAAGCAGTGGTTTGAGCCTACTGAGATTGAGTCGATCAATCCGTAAGCCAATGATTTTCCAAGGCATCTGACTTGGGTCACGCCGATGAGCCTGAAAATCGTCCGTTGCCACAAGTCCCTTCAAAATGCGGAATAGCAACACCTTCCACGAACCTCGCTGTAAGCGACAAAGATTTTCTATTCAGCATTTTGCATATTGGCCAGTACGACTCATGGAATTCTAAACTATGACAATACAGCGAGAAGGCATCGTGTCTGTCCTGGACTGCTTGCTGAATCGTGGGCTTGGAGCTGATGCAGATACGCTGGAGTTCGTCAATATGAAGCACGACGCTCTGGTGACTAAATTAGTAAACTACCTCAATGCACACCGCCACTTTTTGGGGTATTGCCATATCGAGATAGGACAAGCCCTGAACGACAAGGGAGTTGATGTCATCTTGACCGCCCCAAAATGCAAGGTTGGCTTCCAGGTCAAGAGCCATTTTGATGTCACAGAGGATGACTTTGCATCCAAGGTCAAGCGTCAGTTTGCTGAAGCGCTGTCATTCGGACTTGACCACTACTACATCTTGCTTTGCTCGGCCATGATGAAGAATGGCAAGAAGGATTATCGACAACGAGTGGCGCATTTGCTGAACGAGATTCGCCTTTTCAAAGGCGTCACATTTGACGCTTTCGGTCCTCTTACGACCATTCAGTATTTTCGATCACCGGTCGTCATTTCGAGAGATGAATTACTGAAAAGAATGGTGATTACCGACGATTGCCTTCACGAGTATGAGAAGGGCTACGAGCATCTCCCCGAAGTCACTTCCACTGAGATTATCGCTGCTCAGAAACGACTTGATGAAGAGTTTGGTGACGAGTAGTGGGACGTTGAAGGTGGGACAGCAGCATGGCAAGATCTCCAACGTCTGATCGAACAGGCAGAAGCAGACCAGTTTACAATCGCCTATTGGCCTACGCTTCCGCCTGAAATACGGCAGCAACGATCTAGCGTGATTTCTTCTATTCAATTGACCCTCAAGGCATGTCGGAAATGCAATTCTTGGGGAGACGGGAGTGAAGACAAGCTGTTTCAATGGTTAGATCATGTTGAGGAATCCATGATTCCGTACACATCGTTGCCTAACCTACTGAAGATCGATGAAAGCGTTAAGCAGTACTTGCAGATTCATCAGGCGATGGATGATGGACGACCTCACCCATTCCACAATAATCAAGAAAATAAGGTGTCGCATGTCGGATGGCGTGAGGGTGATTCTCCTATTATCGATATCTAGCTCAGAATCTCCGACATCTTGAAGTGGTCAATCGTGGCTGAGCATAGCGGTTGCGGTCAAGCACGTAATCCTTGTGGACGATGGCATTCGCGGATTCACCGAGATGTATGTCATGGTCTGGCTGTACATGACGACACGGGAGATAATTGCCTCGGAATCGATGCAGCACCCGAACTCTGCCTGGGTGGTGAAACAAACCGAAGTATTTCTGGACCAGACGCTGAGTCGGGACGAAAAGCCGTCCATTGTGATGCACGACCGGGATGCCAAGTTCAGCAAGGAATTCGTGGCCAAACTGGAAGAACATGGCGTTCGCCATAACGCTTTCCTTGGTTCCGGGCGTGAAATGAAGCACGAAGGGAGCATCGCTGTGATCTTCGAACAGCAGTTTCACGGCTTCGGTCACGTTTCCCTGCGGCCAAGGGCCGCGTGACAGGATCACTTACTCAGCGGTATGCCATTCGTCGATCAGTTGGATTCCGGAACGGGGAACCACCAGGTGGACGGCACCGGTGTTGCATCAACAGGAGAATTTTACGACACCTTCCTACTCTGATCCCCAATAATTCGTGCTTTTGATGAGCGGGCCGTCGTTTTCGATATTCAGGAGATCCATGTTACTCCGGGTGTCAGATTCTGTTGGTCACGGGACATCTCTGCCACAGTTTCGACCGGATGCAAACTTCTGAGAAATGGGCGCTATTGAGTGGGCGACGAGACCCGCCGGATTCCGATCACCAAAGCCAGGCCGGGGAGATGTGATCGAAAACAGTGTTTGGCAGGGGAGGAACGCGGCTTCTCTGACCATCCTCCATCAGGTCCAGCCTGGTGTGAGACCTGATGGGGGACGGCCGACGAAGCCAGGAGAGAGATTCCGGGGCAGATTATCCACGGACGCATGTGCCGCGCCACGGTCTCCGCGACGTTCACAACCACCGCATTTCCGAATTGCCGGTAGGCTTGCGTGTCCGAAACCGGGATAGTGAAAGTTGACTCGCCCAGCCGGTCGAAACCCATCAGTCAGGCACATTCTCGGGGTGTCAGACGGCGGGGATTTTTGTTCTTCTGGCGAATCAGGATTTTCCGAACCGTCCTTGTAGTATCGGGCTGACAACGTACGGGCGACGTCATCCGGCCCCGCCAGTCCGAAGCCGAACCCGTTTCCCTTCCGGCGGTGTTTCTCCGCGTAGTCTTGCAGATATCGCCACATGTGATCCGTCAGGGTATATCGCGCACAGAAGTATTCGTTCTGAATATCGACAACAACGATTGCCCGTTGCCCCATGAGACTCTCCTGTGTGAAGATGTGGAAGACATTGATGCTGACAACGACTACGGTCAGCATCATGAGATCCGGCGTAATCGACGTTGCCAGATTCTATTCTGACACAGGGATCATGCGAAGACGGACGGTGATCAAAATCGGCCTGCGTTGAAGCCTGGTGAAGAGGGATACAATGTTCGGGTGGAGTTTAGCACCGGGGGGAAAGCAGAAATACAGAAACGCCCCGGGAAGCCCAGGGCGTTTTGAGAGTAACTGGTTCGCTAAGGTCGCTCGAAATTGCTCCTTCTGATCAATCCGGACAGTCTCACGACCGCCAGAGCCGAACAGCAAGTCTCTGGCAGATGCAAACCGGTCTAGAACAGGCCCGATCCAAACTGAGGACGCGACCAGTTTATCAGTCCGGGTGCCGTTGTCGGTGGGTTGGCAGGTCTGAACTGCACTGGCTGGCTGTTGAATCGGGGATCCCGCTGAATGGGAGCCTGTGGCTGGAAACGATCGGGGGTCCGATTGTTGTGATACCCGTTATTGTTGTATTGCCCGTTGTGATGGTTTCCATTCACTCCCGGATACTGAACAGGTCCGACCTGATGGCGCTGTGGAAGGTCATACCGGTTTCGCATCTGAGTTTGGCTTTGAACCTGCGGAATCGGGTGATTCCACTGCGGGTTTTGTCCAGTTGCCCCCCAGTACGGAGTCAAAGCGGCACTATTGGTGGAATTGGTGCCGTATGGAAGTGCTCCCATGTTTCCATCCGAAAATGTATTCGGAAAGCATCCATTCTGATTCTGGGCATGAGCGTTCTGGCTCATCACTCCGGCAAACACGAGTCCAGCAACAGCAGCGGTGAATCGAATCGTGGTCATGGAAATTCTCCTGTCGAGTTGTTTCTGTTTTCTGGTGACGTTTGTCACATGAATGACTCAATTGCACAGCGCATGCCAATTCTTGGTTATCTTCATTTTTTTACTGCCAATTCACGTTTTCCCTGTGTTTTAATTGAAAAGCAAATGAGGGAAATCAAAATGACGCCACAAAAATGACATCAAAATGTAGAAACTCGCAATCAAGAATGAAAGAGTTGCAAGAGCAGGGAGAGTTGTTTTGATGTCATTCTCAAGAAAACCGGAAAAGGGGACGCAGATGACGCTTTCTGCCGATGCTCTCCTTCGCTACCACTTACAGAAATGAACGGCAGCGCCTCGAAGAATTCCACTGCGCTTCTCCTGCACGTCACTCCTCCTCGCGCCTGCGTACCATCGAACCGAATCTCAAGCCCGGCGGAAAATATGAGATGGCCACGCTGGAACTGCGCGAAGGAATGGCGGTCGATTCCGCAACCGGTGGCTCTCAACCAAACACTGGGAGAATGTCGTCTCTCAGCCACCAAAACGAAAAAAGGCTTGAGCGAGCGTTGTCGCCGGTAATTGAACTGGACTGTGTCCTGTTCATGCAGAACACAAAGCAGACGTGGGGAACGTCCTGGCTGTATCGCGACAGTGGTCCGTGTTGAACCAGTACACTCCAGGATGCCTGAGCCCTGGAGTTCAAGTTGGACGGTGGTCTTCTCCGGCAATCATCAGTTCGAACAAGACCGGGAGGTTCTGGTCGGTTCTCTCCGGTATGGTGAGACCCTCTTCTGCTGACCGCCTTACTGCGATGGTTCCGCGTTCTGAGGAGACACTTTTGATCGACGAAACAGCCGATCGATGCTGAAACGCCCTCCGCCGATGATCAGGAAAGTGAAAGCAACGGTTAAATACAACACCGCCGTTTCCTGGCTTGGACCTCCTGGGCTGAAGAAGGGATCGCCCGCGTGCGCCATGAAAGCAGCCACCGTCATCGTCACCGCGATCAACAAGGACCAGGGACGTGTCAGAAGTCCAGGTGCCAACAGCAATCTCCCCGCCAGTTCCGAAATTCCGGCCATCCAGGTCAAGGCGGTTGGCAGGGGAAAGCCCAGGGCCGACACCATCCCCACAAATCTCTCATGGGATGGAACCTTGGGAATGCCATGCCCCAAGGCCATCATCAACCCGGCAACCACTCGCAGCAAGGCCAACCCCGCGTCCACAGCCATCAACCCGGAAGAGACCGTTCCAAACAGGCAATTGCGCAAGAGTTCTTTAAGGTTCGTCATTTCCCGCTTCCGAAGTTCGGCTTTACTTTTGGAATACGTTGCCGATGCTGGCAAAAGCCCTGGCGTTCCAGGGCTTTTGCTCGTGCACCAGTCGACAAGAAAAAGCCCGTCCGACGCACGCGGTCTGAAGAAATGGCTTCTTACCGTCGCGGGGGAGACGGTGGAGATGCGACAGGGCGACCGGGAACAGCCACCTGGCTGCGTACACCATAGTCCTCCATCATCTCGTGGAGGTTCGATTCGAACTGGCTGAACAACGGATCCAGCCTGACGGTATTTCGTGCTCCAGGCTGGGCGCGCCATCCCAGCAGCTCTCTTTCGATTCTGTGAAAGTCGCGGTCCATCTTGTGAAGCGATGTGGCGATCTGGTCGTCGTCACGCCGAGTTCCACGATGGGTGCCCCGTTTCACCTGCTCCCTGACCTGCTGAGCATCCTGCAGAATCCCGTACATGTCGCGATACCGTTCCCGGAAGTTGCTGTTTCCCTGGTAGTTGCGATCGAGCTGGACGCAGATGTTGTTCGCGTCGGTCACCAACTGTGCGGCCAGCCGGTCGGCATGCGCCCGACCGCCGAACTCAATTTTCGGCGCGGGGACCGGACCGGGAACAGAGGAGGCCGGATTTCGCGGGATCGTCGACGGGCCGGGCTGGGCGACCGCTTGCGCGGTCAGCAGGCTGCCTCCCCACGCGATCCCGATGGTCGCGGCAAACAGCCGAGGGAGTGTTCCATTCATCATCGTTTTCAACCTTCCTTGGAGAGATGACGCACGACCGCCGACAAGCACGGTGCTTGCACCACGGCAGCCGTCCTTCCATACCGTTGCTGACGAGCCTGGCGTGTCCATCACGCGGCTCGGGGATTCGGCCATGCAGGCACTCTGCATGCCTCCCATCGCACTGGTTGCGAAGGCTTCGCTGGAACCGCCGCCGAAAATGGATATTTTGAGAGAATTCTCGAAAGTTTTTCCATGTGTTGCTCAGCATCGGAGCTCGACTTCCTGCACTCCCTCCAGTTGATTTAGTTCGACGGTCAACGGGATCGCGACGTCGGAGTTCAGCAACCGGGCGTGATAACACAGGTTGAGCGCCGCCCCCTGTTTGGCGGTGGCGATCGAATTCAATTCCCAGCGTTCCAGGTGGGCACGGAACGTCGGTTCCAGGACAGCGTTGACGTCCCGTCCCACGCCGATGCGGACGTTCAATGTTCGTTCCAATGTCCCTGCCTGGGGAACCTTCTGCCGGGGGCGGAACAGGTAGGCCGCGAGTGTGGTCACCGGGATACCGACCAGCGCCACCTCAAAGTATCCCGCTCCGACCGCCATCCCGATCGCCACGGCAAAGATCACGAAGGCGGTGTCGCGTGTGTCTTCCACCACAGTCCGAAATCGGACGATCGAGAGCGCGCCGACAAGACTGAATGCGCGGGCGACGCTATTCCCGATGGCCAGTGTCACCATGGCGATCAGGATCGTCAGTAACACCAGCGTCGCCATCAGCGACAGGGACCGCGTTGACAGGCGGCCCTGCGTAATCCGGTAACTTCCGGCGACGAGAACGCCGAACACCAGTCCCAGTCCCAGGCGAATGATGAGAAGGGGAACCGGGAGCAAAGTTTCTGCCTCAACCGTCAGGGCCAACCAGTCAGGCATACTTCACCCCCGGTTCCTTCAGAGAGGCCATCACTTGCCAGGCATCCAGACACCGGCGATATTTGGAAACTCCGGTCGCACTCAACTGAAGCTCCGCTACCAGTTGTTTGAACGCCAGCGGCATCGCCTCCTGAAATTTCAGTTCCAGCACCACTTCTCCCGGCAGTAAGGGAATCGCCTGCTCTGCGGTCTCGACATTCCAGTCGGAAGTGAGCTGTCCCCGGATTTGCCGGTCGAGTGTGAGTCTCAGCGGGCCTTCGGAGCCACTCCCGATGAAAGCCGTTCGCTGATAAATCAACTGGCACGTCGGGAACAACGCTTTCCGCAACAGGCTGTGATGAAACCAATGCCCCGGCCAATCCGAAAGCGCCAGCGCCTGCGTCAGCAGGAGGAGGTCGTTTTCAGGGACGGAAGTCCGTCGCTTGGCGACACGTTCTCCCCGGCGCACCTTTCTTTCCAGGTGAAGCGTCGGTTCGTTTCCATAGCGTCGCAGCCGGTATTTGCTGCGGCGATATTTGGGAGTTCGATGATAAACATCGAGAGCCGCCGTATCGGTATAGAGACTGGTCACCTGATAGCTTCCCCCCTGTTCCGGATGGCTGTGGGGGTCCGGCTCCAGATGCCGGGCGGCCCAGGCTTCCACCTTCAGGGCCTGCGATTCATCGATCAGAAACTTCACCTCGAAAGCCGTCGCTCCCTCCGCGTGGGCCGTCAGAGACGGGGACAACAGTGAAGTCGTGTCAGTCGCGTTGCTCACGTCAAACCTCTTCTTCGCTCATCAGACAACTCATAGTAATCGGTTCACCGGCTAGAGCAGTTTGCTCTACCATGTGCCCGCCCGTGTCAGATTCAGACAGGGGCGGTGTTCGAGCAGGAAAAAGCCTGCACTCCGCGTGGCGAGGACGGGTCAGTTCTTTTGCAAGTTGCTCTGGTTGCCCAGCGTCACCGGGCAGTGGGTGCGGCGGTGGCCTTCAACAGAAATTCCCGGCGCTGATCGGCGAAGGTGCGCAGCGGCAGCGTGCGGGTATTCGCGGAGTCGGACGGCCGGTCCGCCGTCGCCTGCACAAAGGCGTCATACGACGTCAGCTTCCGCGTGTCCGTATTCACCTCGTCACCGATGAGTTCGCGATACTCCGCCACCAGCGGACCGAGAGAATTCCAGTCGAGTTGTTTCTCCGCGATCTCCCGGATGTTGGCCAGATACTGCTGGCGAAACTTCGGCACCGCCAGCAGTTTGCTGTGCAGCGGCATGCGGGGGTTGTCGATCGCCACCAATGGATCGACCGTGACGCTGGGGCGCATCATTCCGCCGCGGGGACCGCCTCCCATTCGTCCACCGCCGGGAGGTGAAAAACGCTCATCTCCTGAAGGGGGGAAGCCATCTCTGCCTGGTGGAGGACCTCCGAACTGTCCCCCAGGCCCACCTCGTTCCGGTGGTCGTCCACCATCAGGGGGTGGAAAGCGGTCTCGACCGAATCGTTGTCCTTCCGGGCCACCTGGACGACCCCCTTCCGGCCCCGGCCCACCGAATCCTGCCGGGCCGTTCGCTGCATGAAAGGTTTCGTTCATGTCGTGGGGAATGACATGAAACTTCCCCTGCGAGTCCAGATACAAATTGTAATCACTGGCTCTGGTCCAGTACCCGTCCTCGTTCACCAGCGCCACGTCATATGCGAGGAACCAGAGTACTTCATCGATATCGAGAATCGGCGCGAGTTTTTCCTCCAGCTTTGCCGGCGGCGTTTTATCGAGCACGCGGCACAGATTGATCAGTGCCTTCCAGGAGTCTGTCTTGTCTTTTGATTTGATCTCGAACCGCTGCTTGTATTCCGAAATATTCTCTCCGAGGTAACGCAGACCGGCGTCGGCTCCCGGATTGCCGGACGCTTTCCAACGTGTCCCTTCGGTCTCCTGATAATTCTCCTGTAGAAAGTCTTTGTTGAACTGCTGGGCATTGGCATAGATTCCCCAGCTTTCTCCATTGATCACCACCTTGACGAAGTTCACCTGCGGAGCAGGAATCCGTTCCCGGACCAGTCGTGAATACAGCGCTGCGCTCATCATCGAGGGATCACCGTTGCTGTTGAGCAGGTTCAGCGTTTTATAGCCGTACAGCTTTTGCTGCGGCTGCTGAAAATCGAGCGAGAGTTTCAACGATCGCTTGGAACCGGACGGGACCATCATGAAGGAGGACATCCCTCGGAAGCTGACGCCGATGTCGGAGTAGGTGACGCCATCGACCACGAGAGTGGCCGGGACGTCCACGTCGGTGCTTTTGAACGCCGCCAGTTCTTCTTCCCAGTCATCCTGTTCAAAGGTCAGAAACAATGTTCGGATGACCTTCTGGGAATACAGCGGCTCATCAGGATAGACGGAAACATCATTGGGATTCACCTGGGGACCGGGTGTTCCTGCAACACGATCTCCTCCGCCGGGAGGACCGCCAAACCCTCCGGGACCAAATCCTCCCGGACCACGGCCCCTTTCCCGTTCACCACCGGGGCCGCCAGGAGCACCCGGACCACGGCCGAAGCCGCCACGTCCACTTCCGCCACGTTCCGCCAACCAGGCTCGTGCGGCTTGCCGTTCCTCCCGATTGAGAATCTGATCTCCATCCCGGTCGAACTGTTTCACGATTTCCAGATCCTCTCCCGGCCCGGCCCGGCGGTTTCCTTCCGGTCCGCCCGGTCCGAAGTCCCTCTGGTCTGGACGCGGTCCTGATCTGTCGAACGGAGGGCGGCCTTCAGGGGGACCGAACGGCGGCCTGTCCTGTGCCAGCAGAGCGCCGTCTGGTTGTTCAGAAAACGAGACCATCCGGCTCCCCAAGAGCACGGCGACTCCCAGGCACAGCGGGAGAACAAATGAGCCAGACTTAAGATTGGTGTCCATCAAGGTTTTCCCTCTGAAATGATTCGAAATAATTCACGATGAAACGGCTTCCGATGTAACGGTCCCGCAAGCGGCTTTCCCAGCAACTGTTGCCAGCGCTGTTCTTGTTCCGGGGAGAGAATCCTGGCCAACTCCTTATTGACCATTTCTTCCGCAATCGGCGACAAATCCTCGGCGGGACCATGAGGACGCTCAGGAGGAAATTTGCCGTGCGGGAATTCCGACCCCATTTCTGGAGGGGGGCGAAATCGGAGCGGACCGGGACGGGGAGAGAAATAGTCTCCTAAAAGTCGGTGAATCTCCGTCCGTTGAGCGGAAGTGAGTTCCAGTTCTCCAGCCAGCGTGGCGTCATCCAGGGCGCGCGGTCCCGCTTCCCTCCAGACGATTTGCTGAAACCGGGTCTGCTGCTCAGGAGTCAACAGTTGTTTGATCTCGGCATCCTGTCGACGGGCCAGTTCCACCCGACGCTGGTCCCGTTCGGTGCGGCTTAAGAGTCCCATCTCACGAAACATTTCCCGCCAGAGCCGATCATGATTTTTCAAGGGAACGATCTGTTCCGGAGTCAGTTTCAACTCTTGCTGCACGACCGGGTGCTGCAGCAGCATGTACCGGCCCGCTCCCGCCAGGGTATTCAGTTCGTTCAGGATCAGTTCGACCTTGGTGAGACTCGTTTCCAGTTCCGCCTGGAGTTTGGGATCATCGCGGTGTTGATTGACGAAATTCTGATAGTACGCCAAGGCCGCTTCGAGCATGCGAATACGAACCGATTCCAATTGCGGATGATCTCCTGACGTCTCTTCGCCGATCCGGATGAATTCATCCACAGCAGCACGGGCCTGCCGGAAATTCTGCTCCGCCCGTTCATATTGCAATGCCGCTTCGGCTGCTTTGGCTCGTTCCCGGTCGTAGGCTGCGGCAGTCATCCAGGTGGCCACCGACAGCCCCGCCACCGTCAGCACCAAGGCCACGATCCCTGACATGACGACTCCCCGATGTCGCCGTGACCACTTCGCCAAACGCTCCAGCAGAGACGGAGGGCGGGCAAGAATGGGAAGATCATTCAGGAATCGTCGCAGATCATCCCGCATTTCTCCGGCGGAGGAGTAACGCTCGCCGGGAGTTTTCTCCAGAGCTTTCCGGGTGATCGTCTCCAGTTCCCGGGGAATCGAACGCTGGATCGTCCGGGGGGCGCGCGGTTCCTCCTCCAGAATCTGCCGTAACAGTGCTCGTCGATCCATCGCTTCGAACACGGGGAGGAGTGTCAGCAGTTCGTAGAGTGTCGCCCCCAGCGAATAGACGTCAGTTCTCTGATCGACTTGCGCCGCCTGTCCCGCCGCCTGTTCCGGACTCATATAACGCAGCGTGCCCAGCAGATCGCCGGTTTGCGTCAACAGGTGATCCGTCTGAACCTGGGCCAGTCCGAAATCCGCCACCCAGGTGTTTCCGGAGTGATCGACCAGAATATTGGCCGGTTTCACGTCGCGATGAATGATTCCCAGTGAATGGGCGTAGTCCAGCCCGTCTGCCGCCTGGGCAATCATCTCCGCCACGGTTCGACAGTAGGTGCCCTGGCGGCTTCCCTTCCAATTTGTCGATTCGGCACCAAAGACGGAACGTGTTTCAACATGCAATTGGGGCTTGATCGGCGGTGGGACTTGCGGGGTCTCGAATCCACTGACGGAATCGATCACGGTGGGAGGAAAGTCCTCCTGCCCCTCCCGTAATGAACTGATCAACGCTGCGAGATTCTGGCCTTCGATCAATTGCATGACATAGAAATGGACTCCTCGCTCACACCCCACACCATAGACCGGAACGACATGCGGATGATGCAGCGCGGCCGCCGCCTGGGCTTCATTGCGAAATCGCTGGAGTTGCCGGGTATCCAATGCGGCGGCAAAGGGAAGCACCTTGAGGGCGACCTT
>Ga0182745_1000353_pt1 | contig 53952 bp, 31 predicted proteins | sample eDN3rd30CKraftBY_FD_128523 | JGI IMG/M metagenome (GOLD analysis project Ga0182745, IMG submission 128523) | Enriched backyard soil microbial communities from Emeryville, California, USA - eDNA 3rd pass 30_C Kraft BY (version 2) (version 2) | ecosystem: Environmental > Terrestrial > Soil >... | reverse complement strand
GCGGAGCGGTCGGCGACAGTGGGTGGTCGATCGCTCCGCGATCGAACTCAGGTCCGAAAACTCCGACCGGCGGAGCGGTCGGCGACAATGGGTGGTCGATCGCTCCGCGATCGAACTCAGGTCTAGCAGCTCCGACCGGCGGAGCGGTCGGCGACATCGAGTGGTCGATCGCTCCGCGATCGAACCCAGGTCTAGCAGCTCCGACCGGCGGAGCGGTCGGCGACAAAGCGGTCGGCGACAAAGCGGTCGGCGACAATGCGGTCGGCGACATCGAACTCCCCGGAGCCTCGCTCACGGGCCTGGCCTACTTGATCTACACCTCTGGCTCGACGGGTAAGCCCAAAGGTGTGATGGTCGGACACGACAACCTGGCCAACTTGCTGTTGTCGTTTGCCACCACTCCCGGACTCGCTGCTGGCGAGCGAATCCTGGCGGCGACGACGATGTCATTTGACATTTCCATCCTCGAGCTGTTCCTGCCACTGGTGACCGGCGCGACCGCCGTGATGACGCCGCGCAGTCTGTCCGAAGATCCTGACGCAGTGCTGAACTGGATCGAACATCACCGCATTGACGTGATCCAGGCTACCCCTTCGTCGCTGCGGATGATGCTGGCCAGCGGCTGGCGACCGGCGACGGACCAAACGATCTGGTGCGGCGGCGAACCGCTGCAGCTCGATCTGGCGGAGAGGATTGCCGCCAGCGGAGCGAAGTTGTGGAATCTGTATGGACCGACCGAAACGACCGTCTGGTCGCTCGCCTGTGAAATCAGCTCGCCGGTCACGCCGCCGATTTCGATCGGCCGACCGATCGATTCGACGACGATTCGCATCGCGGATGCGCAGGGCCGGATCGCCTCCGAAGGGGTCGCTGGCGAATTGTGGATCGGCGGCCAGGGGGTCGCGCGCGGCTACTGGAACCGCCCCGAACTGACGGCAGAACGCTTCATCGACGTCGCGGGCCAGGGGCGGATGTATCGCACCGGCGATCGCGTGCGACGGCGCACCGATGGCGTGTTGGAGTTCCTGGGCCGCGTCGACCGGCAGATCAAACTCCGCGGCCATCGCGTCGAACTCGGCGAGATTGAAGCGGCCCTCAATCGTAGCGCTGGCGTGGCCGAGTCGGCGGTGGTGTGCATCGACCGTTCGGAAACGGACCAACGGCTGGTGGCGTTCTTTCGGCCCGATGTCAGCCGGACGGTTGAGACGGATGAACTGCGATCGTCCTTGGTGAAGCGACTGCCGCCGCACATGGTCCCCGCAGCGCTGATCCCGCTGAGCGAAATCCCGCATACGCCGGCTGGCAAGATCGATTATCAGCGGCTGCCCGATGCAGGTGAGCGGTTAGCAGCCGCTGCAGCCTGCGAACACAACGCGTCACACACGCAACCGCTGAGCGAAACCGAGCAACGCGTTGTCGCGATTTGGCAGGAAGTGCTCGGCATCGACAACGTCGCGATCGACGATAACTTCTTTCATTTGGGCGGCCATTCGTTGATGGCTGCGCAGGTTTTCTCGCGGCTGCGGACTCAACTGGGCGTACAACTTCCGCTCCGCGAGATCTACGCACATCCAACGGTCGCGGCGCTGGCGGGTCTCGTGGACGACGCCCGTGGTGCCGCAGAAATCGACAGCGCGGCGATCGAGTCAGCCGGCGAGAAGCAGGCGCCCGCCAACGATTCACTGGCAGGTTTCTTGGCGAGCCGGCGAAAGGATACGTTTTCCAGCGATGACGCCCTGCTCTCGCCAGCGGAGCAACGATTGTGGTTTGTCGATCAACTGGAACCCGAGCATCCGTTCTACAACCTGCCGCTGGCGGCGCGGATCGACGGCCCACTCGATTTCCACCTGCTCGGCCACAGCCTCAATGCCTGCGTGGCGCGGCATGACACCCTGCGTTCCACCTACCGCGTGGTCGAGGGTCAGCCGCGACGTCACGTCGCCCAGCAGATGACCGTCGAGCCGCAGCGGATCGACCTCCGCGGCGACCGCCACGCGGCTGCGAAGCTACCCAAGCTGTTGGCCGAGGAGGCGCGCCGACCGTTCGATTTGACCCGCGGCCCACTGCTGCGCGTCGTCTGTTGGCGGTTGTCACAGGACGAACATGTGATTTTACTGGTGATGCATCACATCGTTTCCGACGGTTGGTCGATGGGCGTGATGCTGCGGGAACTGACCGAGCATTACCGCGCCGCTGGAGCAGGCACGGCACCGCAACTGCCACCGCTAGGCGCGAGCTACCCGGAATATGCCGCCTGGCAACAGCAAGCTCTCACTGCGGCACGGATCGCGCCCACGCTGGACTACTGGCGGAAGACGCTCGACGGTGCGATCGAGACACTCGACTTGCCAATCGATTTTCCTCGGCCGCTGGTGCAGAGTTTTGAAGGAGCGCGACTAGCGATCGAACTGCCAGCCGAACTGTCGAGCCAGATCGACGCGCTGGCGAGCAATCTGGGTGTGACCCCTTATTCAGTGTTGCTTGCGTCCTACAGCCTGCTGCTGTCACGGCTGTCGCGGCAACGGGACGTATCGATCGGCACCGCCGTCGCCAACCGCCCAGATCCGCTGGTTGAAGACCTGATCGGATTCTTCGTCAACACGGTCGTCGTTCGCCAACGGTCCGCAGGGACGGAGACCTTCGAGCAGTGGATTCAGCAGACGCACGCTGTCGCCGCAGAAGCGATCGAACACCAAGAGGTGCCGTTTGAGCAGGTCGTTCAGCACCTGGCCAAGCATCGCGATCGCGGTCACTCGCCGCTGTTTCAAGCCGCCTTCATTCTGCAAAACGCACCGGTGCCGCTGGACGTCGCCCCCGGACTGACGCTGGTTCCGCTGGAGGTCGATAACGCGACCGCCAAATATGACCTGACGTTGACGCTGAGCCAGCGGGACGGGGCGTATCAGGGGCATTTCGAATACCGGACCTCGCTGCTGCGTGGGCAGACGGTGCAGCGGTTCCGCGACTGCTGGCTGACGTTGCTCTCCACCGCGTTGCCTGCCCCCGAAACGCCGATCGATAAGCTGCCGCTGGTGTCGCCGCAGGCCCAAGCCGACATCGTCGCCCGGGGCAACGGACCGGCCCTGCTCAGCGGCAGTGCGCCGATCCTGCACGAGCGGATCGCCACAGCGGCGCAGCGGTATCCCGCGGCGATGGCGATCTGCCAACGGGATCGGTTTGTCACCTACGCCGAGTTGCATCAAAGCGTGCTGCGGATCGCCCACGGACTGCAACAGGCGGGTGTGAAGCGCGGCGACCGAGTTTTGGTCTACCTGCCGCGATCGATCGACCAGATCGCATCGACGCTCGCCGTAATGCGCTGCGGAGCGGCATTCTGCCCCGTCGATACGCAGGTTCCGCTCGGCCGTGTGCAGGCGATTGCCGCGGAGTTGCAGCCAGCAGCGGTGATCACCGAAACGACGCTCGTGACCGAAGTGGACGCCGCGCTGAGCGGCCGGAGCGTTTGCCGCTCGGCTGCACAATTCGCTGCAGCGAGCGGAGACGACTGGCAGGATGTGCCCGTTTCGCCCCATGACCTCGCGTACTTGATCTTCACCAGCGGCTCGACCGGCGTGCCCAAAGGTGTCGCCGTCGAGCATCGGACAGTCTGCAACTTTGCCGATGGCTTCGCGCTCGCGCTGCAGCTCAAGCCAGGGCTCCGCTGCAGCCACCTGTTCTCTCCAAGTTTTGACGGAGCGATTGGCGAGATCTTTCCCGTGCTCGCCAGCGGCGGCTGCTTGGAAGTGATCGATCAAGTAACCGCGCTCGATCCAGCGGCGCTGAGCGATGACCTGAGCGAACGCGGCGTCGAGTTCCTCTCGGCCACACCAGCCACCCTCGCGATGCTCGATCCAGCGCGGCTGCCAGGCGTGCGCAAAGTGCTCTCGGCCGGCGCGATGCTGACCGGTGAACTGGCTGCCCGGTGGATGAAGCGGCACCGGGTTTATAACGGCTATGGGCCTACCGAATGCACCGTCGGAGCATCGTTTGCGAGACTGGACGATTCCGATTTGCCGGCTCCCTCGGTTGGCCGGCCGTTGCCCAATTGCCGACTGTACGTGCTTGATCCGCAACGGCAGCTCGTCCCCGATGGGGTGATCGGCGAAGTCTACATCGGCGGCGCGGGCGTCGCCCGCGGATACTGGCGCCGCGACGAGCAGACTGCTCAAGCATTCATGGTTGACCCTTTTGCATCGGCGACCGGCGTCGGTGAACCGTTACCGCGGATGTACCGCACCGGCGACCTGGGCCGCTGGAACCGCGCCGGGCGGCTGGAAATCGTCGGCCGCAACGATGAACAGATCAAGCTCCGCGGCTTCCGTATCGAGCCCGGCGAGATCGCGGCGGTTCTCGATCAATTGCCCGGCGTGCGGCAGTCGGCGGTGATCGTCCACAGCACCGGCGAGTCGCAAGCGGCTCAACAGGCCAGTGACCAACACGACAACCGCGACCAGCACGATCAGCGACTGGTGGCCTACGTCGTTGCCGAAGCGGCGGATGAGGGTGCGAGCAGGCCGCAGGAGCAGACGCACAGCGACGAGCACGACCAGGTCGAAAATTGGCGGTTGCTCTTTGATCAGTCTCATCAGCCGGCGCCGGTCGGGATCGATCCGGCCGACGATTTCTCGGGTTGGACCAGCGTCATCACTGGAAAACCGATCCCACTCAACTCGATGCGCCGCTGGGCCGACGCGGCAGCCAGCCGGATTGCCGAATTGCAGCCACGGCGGATGCTCGAAATCGGCTGTGGCAGTGGTCTGATGCTACTGCGACTGACCGATCACTTCGAGCACTACACCGGCATCGACATCCACCACGCAGCGCTTGAACAACTGCGCGCCGCCGTCAGCAAACGTCCGCTACTGCGCGACCGCGTAACGCTGCTGCAGCGAACGGCGGATCAACTCGACGAGCTCGCGGTCGGCAGCTTCGACACGATCGTACTCAATTCGGTCGTGCAGTATTTCCCCTCGGCGACCTACCTGCTGCGCGTGCTCCGCGGGGCACAGCGGCTGCTGGCTCCCGGCGGGAAGCTTTTCTTGGGCGACCTGCGGAACTTGCGACTGCACGAGGCGCTGGCCGTCGCTGCTGAATTGCACCGCTGCGGCAACGCTCCACTCTCCGCTGGTCAGTTCCGCCGCCGTGTCTGCAACCGCATGGCGCACGATGAGGAATTATTGGTTGACCCTGATCTGCTGCCGCATTTGAAACCGCAATTGGAACGGCTCGCGGGCGTACGGACGCAGGTCAAAACCGCGGACAATGATTCGGAACTGAACCGTTTCCGTTTCGATGCGGTGCTGTACTTTGACGAAGCTCCTGCGGCGACAGGAGCCGATGCCGCCGCCAGCCTGCACGTGTGCAACGGCAACGTGCATCGCGAGGTCGTCGTCTCACGGCTGCTCAGCGCAGCCGATGACCGGGATACCCTGGGTGATGTGCTGCAACTGGCCGAAGCAGCGCTGCAGCCGCAGGCTTCTCCCAGCGTCATGGCAGCGGCCGCTGCCGCTGCGGGGCTGCAACTCGACATCGATTGGCATCCGCAGGCGATCGATTGGCTCAGCGTCACCGGCCGGCGCGGCGGCCGCGCACTATCGCCCGCGGAACTTGCCGAGCAGTTGATGGTCGTCCCGGTAGCCGAGCCGGCGCCAGCGGTCAGCCGTGATCGCCGCTGGACGAGCCAGCCAGGTGCCCGTCGCCGCTTGATGCAGTTGGTCGAGCGGATGCGGACGGAACTGCGGCAGCGACTGCCTGCGTACATGGTCCCCAGCTCGTTCGTGTTGGTCGACGAACTGCCGCTGACGATTCAGGGGAAACTCGACCGCGCGGCGCTGCCGCCGCCGCCCACGGAGCGGCTGAGTTTTAGCATGCCGCCACGTGAGCCGCAGACGCAGACGCAGCGGGTGCTGGTCGAGATCTGGGAGGAGCTGCTGGAGATTTCGCCGATCGGAATCGACGACGACTTTTTTGATCTCGGCGGGCACAGCATGTTGGCCGTGCGGATGGTCGCGCAGGTCCGCCAGCGACTGGGGCGCACGCTGCCGCTGGCGGCGCTGTTTGGCAAACCGACGATCGCCCAACTAGCCAAACTGCTAGACAAACCGGCTTCATCGCGCACCACGGCACTTGTTCCGCTAACGCTCTCGGGGAGTGAACAGCCACTGTTTTGCATCCACCCGGCCGGTGGCACGGTGTTCTGCTATCAAGAGTTGGCGAATTGCTTCGCGAACCGGCGGCCGGTGTTCGGGCTACAGGCCCGCGGCGTCGATGGCTTAGAAAAGCCGCACGCGACGCTGCGGGAGATGGCGGCGCACTATGCCGCGGCCATTCGCGCGGCGCTGCGCCAGGGGCCGGTGCATCTGGTCGGTTGGTCCCTCGGCGGCAACATCGCGTATGAAGTCGCCCGTCAACTGGCGAAGTCCGGTCGCGAGGTGGGCGTGCTGGCGCTGCTCGACTCCGGCGTGCTGGCCGCACAGGAAGGTTGGAGCGAACAGGATTTCCTGCCGCTGATCGCGGCGCTATTTCCGGGCCAGCAGCACGCGTCGCTCGAAGCATTGCGGCAGGCCTCCCCCGAAGAACAGTTGGCGTACTTCATCCGCCAAGCCGCGCGCGCCGGGATTGTGCCGCAGGATCCGTCTGAAACCGGGACACACATCTTTGACGTCTTTCAGGCCAACGTCAAAGCGGTGCATGATCACCGGCCGCAGCCCTACTCCGGCTCGCTGCTGCTGGTGCGACCAGCCGACCAGATGCGAACCGGTGAGCTGTTTGATGACCAAATGCTCGGCTGGGATGCGTACGCCGACCGTATCGAGCTGGCGCGCGTCCCCGGCGATCACGCCCACATGCTGCAGCGGCCGGCGGTGCTAGAGATCGCCGCCGAACTGGAAAAGCGGCTAAGCCCCTACTCCGCCGCCCGCCGTAGCCGGCGGATGGTTGCGCGGTTCTAAGTCCTTTCCCAACCCATGATCGGGGTAGGGAAGACCGATTGATTTCGGTCTCCCCTCCCGCCGAACCGTACGGGCGGTTTTCCCGCATACGGCTCTCCAGTCAGTGGGTTCCGCCAAGGGATTGAACGTAAGCGGTGTGGGATACCCGCAGACTTCGGTACCCACGATCGCTGAAGTAAGCATTGGGCCAACGCTGCGTGCGACTCTGACGCTTCGGATTGCGCCGATGACGCTTCAGAAGCTGGCGACGCAGCCGCTTGCGGACCATCCCATCGTACTTGTCGAAGATGTTCCACGTACAGTGTCGAAAGTAGGTAAACCAGCCCACCGTCACACGATTGATTTGAGCAATCGTCGCTTCGATGGATTGCCCCGACTTGCGAGGGGTTAATCGCCGAATCGTCTCGACCATCTTCCGATGGCTTTTGGCACGCGGCAAACGAAGCTTGCCGCGAAACGAGTAGCCTAGAAAAGCAAAACTCTTCTCTCGGCTGTCGACAATGTGGGTCTTCTCGGGATGCAGCGACAATCCGGCTTCTTCAACGAAGCGTTTGACTTCCTCAAGGGCGCCTTCAGCTTGCTCCTGACTACGACACAGGATCACAAAGTCGTCAGCATACCGCACCATCTGATAGCCCATGGCGGCCATCCGATGATCCAGTTCGTTGAGGTACAGATTGGAAAGTAACGGGGAAAGTACAGCCCCTTGCGGAACGCCAGCCTCCGGCGTCCACTGCCGAAGCTCTTCCAGGATCGATTGATTCAGGAACAGTTCGATCAAATCCAATATCCCGCGATCCGAAATCATTGACCGCACCAAGTTCATCAGGCGATCTTTCGGAATCGTGTCGAAGTAACTTTGCAAGTCAGCATCGACAACGAAGACATGACCGGTTTCCAGAAGGTCTTCGACCACACGCAGCGCATCGTGGCAGCTGCGACCATGGCGAAAGCCGAAGCTCCGCTCATGGAATTCATGGTCCAAGATCGGTTCGATGACATGGACCAGGGCCGTTTGCACGACACGGTCCCGCACCGTCGGTATCCCCAGCGGTCGCTTTTGATTGCTGCCCGGCTTGGGAATCTGGACGCGCCGCACCGCCTGCGGACGATAAGTCCGCTGTCGCAACTGCTCACGCAGCCGCTGGATTTCGGAGATCGTATGCTCACCGAAATCTGCCGTGCTTTGCCGGTCCACTCCTGCTGCACCTTTCTTGCCGAGCACCTTGCGGGCCGACGTGAACAGGTTCAGCTCACTGTACACCTTGTCAATCAAGGCGTGCCATTTGCCTCCTCGCACTCCTACGCTGAGTGCGTTCAACATGCGTTCTGTCCAGACAGTTCGATTGGCCCACGCAGCAATCTTTCCTGATTGCTCCGCAGGTTCTCCAGCACGGCTAGCCGCTGAAAACGGCACTGTCACCGGGATGTAGTCTTTCGACTTACGTTTCGTTGTCATGGTCTTTCCGCATCCACTTTCCTACCTCCCTTTGCTCGCACCGGGTTTGGTTCCCGATGGTCTACACTACTATGGAGGCTCTGACTCCTCGGCGGAGCTTCTGAGGGTCTGCTGCTCGCCGAGGTCTCCCTTCTTATCTCGATTGAACTTCTGAACATTCCGTCTCCAACCACCGCATGACCATTTCGCTCGCCTCAGTTTGGCACGTTACCCGGTTCAGTCACCGTGCGAGCCGTCCCACCGACCGACTGCCCTTGGCAGTCAGACCTCGGGTCTTCGCTGGGCCGTTGACGTGGGATCAGGGGTTCGCTCATTTCTAGGAGGCTCCCCGACAGGTTTGGCCGAATCGAGTTCACCATACAGTTACGGACTGCTCATTCGTCTTTGGTTGCTCTCCACCCTTTCTGTTGAAAGCGCAGTTACCTTCGACTACGGGGCGGTAACGGACTCCCCGACCGGGACTTTCACCCGGCTATTCAATCGCCTTCGCAGGCGCACTAGAACAATTGTCCCAATTGTTCACCCGCTCCAATGTCGAACATTGTCCCCCATGGTTCACCCGCTCCAACCAATAAGCATTCCAGAAGATGAACCTCGGTAAACTCCTACCAGCCGGCACGCGTTAGCGTCCGGTTCCTACGAACTTTAAAGCTCAATCGTGAAATCGTTCGGTCCATCCATCGTTACGGTTTCGGTTAAGGTGCTGCCGAAGTTGTATCGCTCCGGAATCAGCTCTTGGCCGGCCTCTCCCTCCATCTTGCTGACCCGAACGGTGTGCTGGCCGGGGACGGCACCCGTATGCGTTTCCGAGTAATAGAGGACAAAGCGTCCATCGGCATCCGTTTTGCCCGATGAGGGCCGTCCCGTCTTGGGTTCAAACACCACGATAGCATCCGCAACCGGTTGGCCGTTGAGGGTGACCCGGCCCGTGACATCCTTTGCTAAGTTAGGAACATCGCCACCAGCGCAACCGACGACAAAAACGAGCAACGCCGCGCCTGTCAATCCGACAATCCATTTGCGATTCATATCGATCTCTCGTGATATCTATCTATTAGGTTAAGCTGAATTAGGGAGCAATCACTCACATAACGTTGCGAGCGATACGAGGAAGTTGGACGCAACGCCGTAACCGGCTCGAGTGGAGGCGATGCAGCGCGACCCCGGAAGCTACTCCGCCGTCTGCGTCCTGACGGGCTTGCTGATTTAATTTCCAGCCCGCCATTTAGGGTATCGCAAGTCGCGCCAGCATCGCATCCGAGGTGGACAACCCGACGCTAAACAGGCCTGGATAAGTCTACCGGTCACATCGATCACCGCCGTGCGGCTCATGGTCCGTGGAAACCGGACGCTAACGCGTGCCGGCTGATTGAATTTTGTCGAAGTTCATCTTCTGGATTACTTAACAATTCGCGGCCGATTCAATCAGCCAGCCCTGTCCCAATCCGGCGCCGAATTGATCGCGCGCCGGACTGGTTATGAGAGAACTCAAGCTCCGAAGCTACGTCGATCAATACTCGGGAATGACTTCGTTGCCGCCGATCGAAACCAGTGAACGGACAATCGCCATATCGACCGTTTCGCTAATGAATCGAACGGACGCGTCACCGGAGATCATTTGAGCACCGCCGGGGTGTGCGCTGCCGGCGCCCCAGGCGTAGCTATAAGGCTGGGGCGGGGTTGCGGCGTGAGGGCGATTGATGCCGTACGATGCGGGCACGATGTACATCGTGTGTGAGTATTGATTCCAAAACGGTCCGTAGGAAACGCTCTGTTTGCGCAGCGGCGTTTCGATCATCAGCATGGTATTGCTGGTGCCATCGACGATATCGGCGAATTTGGCTGCGCCATTGTGCCACCAGGCCGACTTCGCAGTCGAAATAACTTGTCGAAAGTTAACGTTCCAGCCAGCCGCCTGTTCGATATTTGCAGTCACAAACCCATAGCTGGTACGGCGAGCGCGGTTGTAAGAGTACGTGGTCCCTTCGCTGGTGCGGGGAGTATCAAAGATGGGATCTGACGGGCAGAGGAACGTCGGCACGTCGGTGTCTAATGCCGCTAGATTCGGCCAGGTGTCATTTTTGGTACGGGTGCATCCCGTGGTATGGCGTCCGTTGCCCGAAGGGAGCGAGAAATTAATGTTCTCATAGATATTGTTCTGCTCAAGATAGGGCAGGATGAACTGGTAGGCCGTGTGATTCATGATCACTGCATTGGCGGGCAGGAAGCCGTCGCAATTCGCGGCCCCGGGATTGATCGTCAAGAATGGCAAGGTGTTATGGGTGTCGTGATAGTTATGCAGAGCAATACCGATTTGCTTGAAGTTATTAGAGCAACTCATTCGTCGGGCTGCTTCACGGGCTGCCTGCACCGCCGGCAGCAACAAACCCACCATCACACCAATGATCGCGATCACAACCAATAGTTCAACGAGAGTGAACCCAGCTCTGCGCCTGCATTTGCCAACAATCATTTTGGCCAATCCTTGAGTAGGAAAGTACACGAGATAGAAAAGAACATCGCGCGCCCAAACGTGAGCGAACGTCACAACCAAAGAGAAAAGGAATGATCTCCAGGACCAGCTTAAGCAAAATACATGCCGCTCTTTTGGAGTAGAGTAGTCCCAGTTGGTTCACGTGGGGGGCTGCATGTGCGGTTGGCAGCATAATGATCTGCGGCAACCACTGTCAATCTTTTTCCGAAAATTATTTTTGCTGCGAGGCGGAGCAGAGTCAGCCTCTGCTTTGCTTAGTGATTGGGCACGTCCGTGCCAACGTTCCATGCACTGGCGGCGGCATGCTGTCGCCGCACGTCACAAATGATCAGAGAGATCGTTTGTAGTTAGGGGGCGTGTCACGTATTTGACATCACCTCTACTTAACTAATGAACAGCTAGGTGTTCACACGATGGCGAAGCGCGATCAGGAGGGAGTTGCGTCAATCGCCTTTAACGTAAGGTTCTTCCATAAATATCGTGGCTCATCACTTTGCATGTGGACGCTGATCCTTGGGGTGGCACGTCCCTGAGGAACGGACGGCGTGCTGAGGAGAACAGCAGGGAAACCAGGGGGATGTCGCGTCAGCTCGGTATCTGTCTCAGGAGACCACGCCCATCGCCAGGGCTCTGGGCGTGCCACCCAAACCGCACTCGCGGACGAGCAGCCACTCAATCAACGGAAGAACCTAAGGCGAAAGCCTAATGCAGCACACCGAGTTAACTCGCGAAAGCACACTTGCCGTGGTGCACCGCGAGACGCGTGCATCGCAGGACTCAAATCCGGCGATCAGCGTGTTGCTCCCAGCGGGCGGAGAAGGCCTGAAAATCCTCCAGCGTGTCGATGCCGGCGGCGGCCGAATCGACGGGAGCGACGACGATCTGCTTGCCGGCTTGGATCGCGCGGAGTTGTTCGAGCTTTTCAACTTCTTCCAGCGGGGCAACCGGCTGCGCGGCGAACCACAGCAGGAACTCGCGGCGATAGGCGTACAGCCCAAGATGATGCCAGTAGAGCGGCGGGTCGGCCTGCAATCGCGCCGGCGTGATCCCTTCGCGGGCAAACGGAACCGCAGCCCGGCTGAAATAAATGGCTCGCCCGCCGTCGCCCAACACCACCTTGACGCAATTGGGATTGAGCAGCAATTCGGGGTCGCGAATCGGCCGGGCAACCGTCGCCATGTCGGCCTCGGGATGATCGATCAGCGCTTGTGCGACGCGGTCGATCGCCGCCGGATCGATCTCCGGCTCATCACCCTGCACATTGACGAAGATCTCGGTGTCAGTGAGTTCAGCAGCAACTTCCGCGACCCGATCGGTGCCGCTTTGACAAGTCGGGCTGGTCAGCCGCACCTGGCCGCCAAACGAGTCGACTTCGTGAGCCAACCGCGGATCATCGACGGCGACGATCACGCCCGCCGCGACCTGCGAGCGTGAGGCGGCCTCGTAGGTGTGCTGCAGCACCGACTTGCCGCCGACGTTGAGCAACAATTTTTCGGGCAAGCGGGTCGATGCCAAGCGAGCGGGGATGACGATCTGGACGCGCATGACGATGGATTTTCCTAGACGCTGAGCACCCGGACACAAGTTGGTTCCCTGAACTGATTCTTTCCGCACGGCAAGAATCGTGCTGAATTAGGTCACTTATAACAAGTGACTTGGGTCCGGCCACTTAAAATTGCAGCGGCAGCAGTTCTGCGGAAGTACCGGGAGCAGTTGGTTCCGCCACATAGCCCCGCTCCACCCGCACACCGCTAGCCGGGTCGTTGCTGATCAGTAGCGCGCCGTCGAGGTCAGCATAATTCAGCAGCGGCAGCAACTGAGCGGCGGAACTGATGCCGATCGAGCTTTCGATCATACAGCCGACCATCGTCTTGAGCCCGAGCTGGCGAGCCTCGCGGAGCATCGCCAGCGCCGGTGTCAGCCCACCGCACTTGCACAACTTGACATTCACGCCGTGGAACAGGCCCTGGCAATCGGCCACGTCCAACCGGATCTGGCAGCTTTCGTCGGCGATAATCGGCAGCGCCGATTGTTCATAGACGCGGCGTTTGTCGTTATCCGACGCCTCGGTTGGCAGCGGTTGTTCGATGAACTCGACACCGAGCTGCTGGAGTTCGGCCGACCGCTCGATCGTTTCATTTGCGGTCCAGCCGCAGTTGGCATCGACGCGGAACGTGGCGTCGGTGTGTTGCCGCAGCGTCCGGACAATTTCCAGATCGTGCGGCGTACCGAGCTTGATCTTGTACGCTTTCCAGCCCGGATGACGTTGGAGTTTTTCGACCATCCGCTCGATCGTGTCGATGCCGATGGTGAAACTGGAATCCGGGGTGTCGGCCCACTCTAGCCCCCAGCGTTGCCAGCAGGGTTGCCCCAGACGCTTGGCCCACAGGTCGTGAGCGGCCAGATCGAGCGCCGACAGTGCGAACCGGTCACCTGCGGTGACTTCCAGCCCATGTGCCCAGACGTCTTCCGGCGGCTTTTGGCGATATTCGCCGAGCAGCGTCTCAGCTCGCCGCAGCGATGCCGCCATGCTCTCAAACGTGTGACCGTAGTAGTCGTTTTCCGTCACTTCGCCCCAGCCGACCAGGTCGCCATCGCGGAGTTCCACGATCAGGCTGTGCTGCTTGGTGATGGTGCCGCGAGCGATCGTGAACGGATCGACCAGTTGGAGTTCCTGGCGATAAAGCGTGAGCTTCATGACTCCATTTCTCCGGCTGAGGGACCCTGCGCGAGCATCGACTGTCGCAGTGCCCGTGTCGCCTGCACCAGTTTGTCCGCGCCATCGCGATAGACGTCGCAGGCGGGGACGCCGAAGCGTTGCTCCGCCCGGGCCACTTCCGCAGCGGCCTCATCCGCCGACAGTACTCGGGTGTTGATCGCCACGCCGATCAGCCGGCAGGGATGGCGAAAATTGGCCGCAGTCAGGATGAACTCGAGCTGCCGCGACAGATCGGGGATGGCGACATCGTCGAGCCCTTTGACATGCGTTCGGCCAACTTCGTAGCAGTAGATCAGCCCGTCGGGAGCACACCCGTGCAGCAGGCCAAGGGTGACCGCGGAGAACGCCGGATGCGTCAGACTGCCTTGGCCTTCGATCAGCAAGTAGTCGTGGTGTTGATTGGCGTACGCCAGTTGCTCGGCGGCTCCGTTGACAAAGTCCGAAACGACGCAGTCGATCGGTACACCTTCGCCGGAGATCATGATCCCGGTCTGGCCGGTCGCCAAAAACTTCGCATCTTCACCGGCCGCTACGAGCCCGCGTTGCACTTCCAGCGATGCGACCATCTTGCCGATGCTGCAGTCGTGGCCGACGGCGTGAACGCGAACGCAGCCGTGGCGGAACCGGCGGTGCTCGGCGGTCGACTTGTAGCGGTTCCGCCGCACATCGACGAGTTGGCTGCCGCTGGTCTGTGCCGCCTGAACGTACTGCTCGTCGTCGGTAAGAAAATCGTGCAGGCCCGAGACGACATCCAGCCCGCGGCGGAGTGCCTCGAGGATGATCGGTCGCCACGGCGGCGGGAGTTTGCCGCCGGGCGGGGCGATGCCGATGTACAGCGCGTCGGCCTGTGGAACCTCGCTCAGCGCCGCGACGACCGGCAAGTCGCCGCCGACGCCGAGCAGTTCGCTGGTCGTCTTCGCGGGCGTCGTCGCATCGAGCAGGGCCACGATGTCCGCCGTGCGGTACCGCAACATGCTGATCGCCGTTTTGGCCAAAAACGGCGTCGAAAAGCCGTCGGTCAGCAGCACGATCTGGTGGTGTTGCCGCAGCGCTGCCGCCGACTGCTCAGCCGCCTGACCGCTCGTGCGGTCTGGCTTTTGGGAAACGATCGGTTGCGGAATATTCACGTCGTATCGTCCTCATTTGGGATTTGACTACTGCAACCAGGCCTTCATCTGTTCTTTCGCCGCGGCCAGCGCTTCCGGCAACTTTTCGGGATCTTTGCCGCCGGCCTGGGCCAAATCAGGGCGTCCACCGCCGCCGCCGCCGACCGCCGTGGCCGCGGTACCAACCCAGGTGCCGGCGCTGAGTCCGCGGTCGACCAGCGCGCGGCTGAGTCCACCGACCAGCACCACCTTATCGCCTTGCACCGAGCCTAGCAGGACGGCTACCGGGGATTGACTCAGTTTGCGGATGGTGTCGATCCAGCCCCGCATCAGGTTAGCGTTTCCGCCGGGCGTTTGCGCCACAACCAGGATCGCATCGCCGACCGATTCACCGTTTTCAAGCAAGTCGGCCGCCGAGAGTTCACCGCCCGCGGTCGCCTTGGTCAGTTCTTCGATCAGGCGAGCCCGTTCTTGCTGCAGCGCTTCGATTCGGGTGGCCACGTCCAGCGGCGTGACGTTGAGCGTCCGCGCGGCATCACGGAGTTGTGCTTTCGCGGCCGCGTACTGCGACTCGCTGGGCGTTGCGGACGCGGTGACCGCCGCCGCCGTCGAGTTGCTGCTGCGCTGGCTGCTGGCTTTGCCGGCGGCGATCTCCTTCTTGATCGCGCGGACATCAGCGACCAGTGCCGCAGTGCTTTCGGCCAGCCGCTGAGTCGAGCAGCCGAGCAACCCGCTCGCCTGCGTCACCACTTCCAGAATCGTGCCGCGATACTCTTCGGCTTTCTTGCCGGTCAGGGCGACGACGCGGCGGGTGCCGGCCGAGACGCTTTCCTCGGCGATCAGTTCGAACGCGCCGACCTGCCCCGTGCGATCCAAATGGGTGCCGCCGCACAGTTCGCGGCTAAACGTGCCCATTGAAACCATCCGCACCGGGTCGGGGTATTTTTCGCCGAACAGCATCATCGCGCCGGCCTTGCGCGCGTCGGCCAGCGAGACCGTTTGGCACTGCACCGACGCATCGGCCTCGACCTGGGCGATCACGTCGCGGGTGATTGCCGCGAGCGTCTCATCGCTGAGCGCCTTTTGGTGCGAGAAGTCGAATCGCAACCAGTCTGCATCGACCTTGCTGCCTTGCTGCTGTGCATGGGTACCGACGTTGCGTTGCAGGGCGTAGTGCAGGATGTGGGTCGCCGAGTGCGCTCGCCGCAGCGCATCGCGCCGCTCAAGATCAACCGTAGCGGTGCAGGTCGTGTTTTCGGTCACCTCGCCAGCGACCAAATGGCCGTGATGGACGATCAGGCCGGCATGTTTTTGCGTATCGGTGACGGCAAACTCGAACCGCTCGCCGCTGATCGTGCCGACATCGCCGACCTGCCCACCGGCCTCGGCATAAAACGGCGTTTCGCTCAGGATCAATCGCAGCGGCTGATGCTCGGCGCCTGGCGTCGCGGTTGTCTTGGGCAACAGCAAGCCGTCATCCTCGTCGCCGCGGCCATCACCGCTGATGATGCCTTTGACGACCGCCTGGCATGACGTGTTTTCGTAGCCGACGAACGGCGTCTCGCGGAGCGCTTCCTTGAGCGTTTCCAGCGGGCCGGTTTGGAACAACCGGTTTTGCTCCCCGCCGCTGACCTGTGAGTGGACCTGCATCGCGTCTTGGTAGCCAGCCCAATCGAAGGTAAACCCTTCTTCGGCCGCCATCTGCTGCAGCAACTCCGGCGGCACGCCGTAGCTGGTGTACAGTTCGGCGGCGCGGCCTCCGTCGACGAGTAGCGAGTTGCCGCTGCGCATTTGGCCAAACAGCTTGTCGATCCGGTCGAGCCCGACATCGATCGTGGCAAAGAAGCGTTCTTCTTCGCTCTTGATCACATCGGCAACGCGTGGCACGGTGTCGCCCAGTTCGGGGTACTGCGACTTCATCGCTGCGGCGACCGCTTCGACCAACTGGTACAAGAACGGCTCGCGGAGCGACATCTGGTGGCCGTCCAGCACCGCGCGGCGGATCAGGCGGCGGATGATGTATTTGGCGCCATTAGCACCGGGATAAACGTTTTCATGGACGGCGAAGGTGCAGGCGCGGATGTGGTCGGTGATCCGCCGCAGCCGTCGGCCGTTTTCGCTCTGGTACTCGTACGGCACCGAGGTCACTTCGGCAGCCGCCTCGAGGATCGGCCGCAGGATGTCGATGTGGTAGTTCGTCGGCACGCCCTGGAGCACGCTGGCGCAGCGTTCTAGGCCCATCCCGGTGTCGATGTTTTGGCTCGGCAGCGGGCGGAGGTTGTCCGGTGGATCGCCGAGCCGGTTGAACTGCGTGAACACCAGGTTCCAGATCTCGACATCGCCGCCGCCGTCGAGCTTGTAATAGATTTCGCTGCACGGGCCGCAGACGCCGTCGGGGCCTTGGCTCGGGGCGCTGGCGGGCCAGAAGTTTTCGTCTTCATCCATTCGCGCCACGCGCGATGACGGCAGCCCGACCTCTTCGCACCAGATCCGCTGCGCTTCGTCGTCGTCCTTGTAGACCGTCACGCTCAGCCGATTCGGATCGATCGCCAGCCATTTCTTGTCGGTCAGGAATTCCCACGCCCAGTGGATCGCTTCGCGCTTGAAGTAGTCGCCGAAGCTGAAATTGCCGAGCATTTCAAAGAACGTGTGGTGATACGCCGTGCGGCCGACGTTATCGATATCGCCGGTCCGCAAGCATTTCTGGCAGGTTGTCGCTCGCGTGTAATCGAGCTTGACCTTCCCGAGAAAGTGGTCCTTGAACTGGTTCATCCCCGCGGGGGTGAACAGCACCGAAGGATCCCAAGTCGGGACGAGCACGTCGCTGGGCTGGCGGACACATCCCTTGGTCTCAAAAAACGCCAGATACTTTTCTCGTAATTCGTCTGTCTTCATCGCTGGCGTGGCCGGTGCGGCGGGGAGTTAAAGGGTCTGGAAAAGGGCGTGGGGTCAAACACAACGATCGGTTGGCTGCGATGATAGCGACCGCCGGCAATCTCAGGAACCGAACATTCCGCCGACAGGTCGACGAACGTGCAAACATTGGCTCAGGCGTTGCAGCAGTCTCGTTTGCAGCACATCGGACCGGCGTTTTCGACGTCTCCACAGGGAATGGATAAAATGGCCTGTAGCACGGAGGGAGGCTCGGTGATCGATTCTCGTAAACTGCTGCTGGCTCTACTGGCGATCGCGGTGCTGATGCTCACGGCTTTCCCGCTGCTCTACCCGCTCGCCGTCGCCGCTGCGGCGTATTGTGAACAGCGGCTGAGTCGCCGACATGCCCGCCTGGCGGCGATCGGCATCAGTCTAGCAATCCTCGTCGGGACGGCGCTCACCCAGGTTGGGCTGCTGCCGCTGATCGGGCCCTGGCGCGTCGCAGGGCATTCAGTGCCGAGCGGTTGGTCGAGTTGGGCTCTGGCAGCAGCCAGCACAGCGGGTGTGTGGGCCGTCCTGATCCGTTCTCCGCGCGCCGCTGAGTCGTTCCAGCTTGCACCGGCCGGCCTGGCCACCGGTCTCCGTGCTGCGAGCCCAAACGCGGCAGATCCGACCGCCGCAGATCCGACCGCCGCTGATCCGAGTGCGGCAAGCCTCACATCTCCGGACAGCGACGACTTTCTGCCCCCGCACGTCTGGGGTGCCGTGGATGAGGACAGCCGTGGACCGCCAGTCAATCCGGACGTCACAACCCAGCGGTCGGCCAGCAAAGCCGACCAGCCGACCCAAATCTGCCAGCCGTCGCCGCCGAGCAACTGCCTACACCCCACCTATGACCTCGACGCCCAGGAGGTGCTGCCGTCTTGGCTCGGCCGCACCTCGCTCGAATCGTTTCGCAGCGAACTGTTGGCTGCCAAGCTGTCAACAATCGATCCGGCCACGCTGCCCGCAGTTGATCCCGCCAGCAATCTGACCGCTGCACAACTCGCCCAGCGTCTGTTCGCCGCAGGTCAGCTCACTCCCTTTCAAGCGGTGTTGATTTGTGCGCAGTTGCCGGCCCTGCTGCGGATCGGCGAGTATGACGTACTCGATCGGCTCGGCCGTGGCGGGATGGCGATCGTGCTCCGCGTGCGACACCGAGTGACCGGGCATCTGTATGCACTGAAGTTATTGGAGCCGCTCGATCCGCTGGATCCGGCTGACCCCTCGATTCGCAACCGGTTTCTGCGCGAGATGGACGCGGTTCGCGGGCTGGCTCATCCGAACATCGCCGTCGCGCGTTCGGTCGGTCACCAGCACGGTCGGCTGCACATCGTGATGGAATTGGTGGAGGGGCAAAACCTGGCGCAGTTGGTGGCCGACCAGGGGCCGCTGTCACCCGAGCGAGCGCTCACCTATGCCGCTCAGGCCGCTCGCGCTCTGGCCCACGCCCACCAGCGCGGACTGGTCCACCGCGATGTCAAGCCCGGCAACCTGATGCTCGGCCCCGGAGAGCAGATCAAACTGGTTGACATGGGGCTGGCGCGGTTCTTTGATGCCGTGGAGTCGGCCTCGGCGCGAAAAAATCAAGCTTGGCACACGCGCACCGGGCACTTGATCGGAACGATTGATTACATGGCCCCCGAGCAGGCGGAGGAACTGGGGCTGTGCGATGTTCGCAGCGATATCTACAGCCTCGGATGCACGCTGTTCTTTTTGCTCAGCGGTACGAGTCATTTGCGCGGGCGGACGCAGCGGCGGCGGGCAATGGCGCTGGTCAGTTGTCAGGGGATGATCGAGCTATCGGCGCTGCGGCAGGATCTGCCGCCGACTCTGTATGCCTTGGTCAGCCGGATGACGCAGCTCGATCCGGATGCTCGCTTTCAGACGATGGCCGAAGTGCTCGAGGCGATGGAAAACGGTGCGCGCGAGCTGGGAGTAACGCTTTCGCCTGGCGATACCGGCTGCCGCATCCTGGTCGTCGAGGATAGTCTGGTGCAGTCGCTGGTGACGCGGCAGAACTTGGCAGCGATTTCGCCGCATTTCAGCACCGGTGAAGTCGGCTCATTGGCCGCGGCGATCGAGGCCTGTCGGCAGCAGCGGTTTGACATTGTGCTGCTCGATTTGAACCTGCCCGACAGCAGTGGCGTGGCGACGGTGACGTCGCTGCGGCAAGTCGACGCGGTGACGCCGATTCTGGTGATGACCAACAGTTCGCAGCCGCAGCTCAGCGCCGCCTGCCTGGCCGCCGGGGCCGATGACTTTTTGCCGAAGCAGGAAATCGAGCCCGCCATGCTGCAGCGGCACATTCTGCTCGCGATTGCCCGGAAGCGAAACTGCCGTTGAGGCGAGGGCTTAAGAACATTATTCTGTCACCGCCACCGTGGCCTGCGCCTTCGTTTTCCCTGCTCTTTGACAACTTTGATGCGATACAACCAGTTAGACCGGATCGTCGAACTCGACCCCGGCAGGCGATTGGTTGCCCAGCGGACGCTGCGGTCGGACGAACAGTACCTGCTGGATCATTTTCCGAAATTTCCCGTCATGCCCGGCGTGATGATGCTCGAAGCGCTGCATCAAGCGGCGATTTGGATGATCCGCAGCGGCGATGACTTTGCCCCGCCGCTGGTGCTGCTCAAGGAGGCCCGCGGGGTCAAGTTCGGCGACTTTCTCTGCCCCGGCGAAACGCTGGATGTCACGGTGCAGTGGCTCAAAGACGACGGGCCGCTGGTCAGCGTCAAAGCGATCGGCGAGAAAGCGGGCCGCACCACCGTTGCGGCGCGGCTGGTTTTAGAAAAATGCTCTACCCATTCTCCGCCGCGACTCGGTACAGATGAGCTCGTGGCGGCTGCCTCGCGGAAGCAATTCGAAAGCCTCTTCGGGCCACTGGACCAAATCAACCGCCCATCTGTTCAGTCGGGCGAACATCAGAAACACTAGCGAACGCGATTTTTCTACTAAGGACACGTGATGACACAGTACAGCGACGAAGTATTCGAGAAGGTTCGGACCGCATTGGTGGACGCTCTGGGCGTGGATGATGACGAAGTGACCCCCGAAGCGACCCTCGTGGGCGATTTGGGCGCCGAGTCGATCGACTTCTTGGACATCGTGTTCAAGCTCGAAAAGAGCTTCGGGATCACGATCCCCCGTGAAGAACTCTCCCCCGAAGACATCCTGACCAACAGCCAGTACGTCAAGGACGGCTCGGTCACGCCCGAAGGGATGACCGAACTGAAGCAGCGGATGCCGTGGGCGGACCTGTCGAAGTTCGAACAAAACCCGCGCGTGCAGGATTTCGGCAACTTGCTGACCGTCGGCGACATGTGCAACTACGTTGCCACCAAGATCTAAGTAGGTTGTTGCTGCGATGCGTTGGTTTTGGATCGATCGGTTCACCGAGTTTGTCAGCGGCTCTCACGCCTGCGGCATCAAGAATGTCGCCTTGGACGAGGAGGTGCTCGATGACTACTGCTTGGCGTACCCCTATCTCCCACCGACGCTGATTGTCGAAGGGATGGCGCAGCTCGGCGGGATTTTGGTCGCCGAGCATTTTGACTGGGAGCAACGCGTGGTGCTCGCTAAGATAGGCAAGGCGGTCTACCACCGCCCAGCACTTCCGGGCGATCAGCTCCGCTACCAGGTGCGGCTCGAAGGGACGCAGGATCACGGTGCGACCATCGTCGGCACCAGTCACTGCGATGGCGAGTTGCAAGCGGAAATCGAACTGATGTTCGCGTTCCTGGAACAGGGACGTTTTGCCGAAGGTTCGCTGTTTCATCCCGGCGACCTGGCGATCATGTTGCGCACGATGAACCTGTTTAACGTCGCCGTCGATCAACAAGGCAATCCGCTGGCGATTTCCGACAAGATTTAATGTTCCCAATCGAGGTCTGACCCTCCACATGGGCCAGCCCCCTTTGCGGATTCGACCGCTCATTCATCCTGGAGTTTGCCTTTTTCATGCGTCGCCGAGTTGTTGTAACCGGGATCGGAATGATCAACCCGATGGGGCATGATGTGTCCACGGTCTGGGCAGGGCTGCGCGAAGGCAGCAGCGGCGTCGGGCCGACGACACTGTTCGACGCCAGCGGCTTTCCCACCAAGATCTCCGCTGAGGTCAAAAACTGGGATATCACCGACACCGGTGAGTCGGCCGAGGTCTGGAAGGACCGCGGCCGGCACACCAAGTTCGCCGCCGGTGCCGCCAAGCAAGCCGTGGCCGACAGCGGGATCGCCGACCTGTCGATCGATCCGACGCGGTTCGGAATTTACCTCGGCAGCGGTGAAGGGAACCAGGACTTTCTGACCTTCACGCAGATGATGACTGCCTCGATGAAGGACGGGCAATACGATCCGGCCAAGTTCATCGCCGAAGGTCTGGCGCTGCTCAATCCGGTCAAGGAACTGGAGCAGGAACCGAACATGCCGGCCGCGCACTTGGCGGCGATGTTCAATGCCCAAGGCCCCAACTTCAACTGCTTGACCGCCTGTGCGGCCAGCAGCCAAGCGGTCGGCGAAGCAGTCGAGATGATCCGCCGCGGCGACGCCGACGTGATGCTCGCCGGCGGCACCCACAGCATGATCCATCCGTTTGGAGTCACCGGGTTCAACCTGCTGACCGCGCTGTCGACCAGTAACGAGGAGCCGACCAAGGCCAGTCGCCCGTTCGATGGCAAACGCGACGGCTTCGTGCTCGGCGAAGGCTCGGCGATGGTGATCCTTGAGGAACTGGAACAAGCCAAAAAGCGCGGTGCCCCGATCTATGGCGAAGTGCTCGGCTATGGCACCACCGCCGACGCCTACCGGATCACTGACATTCCGCCCGATGGTCACGGCGGGATCGCAGCGATGCGGATGGCGATCGCCGATGCAGGCCTGCAGCCGACACAGATCGGCTACGTCAACGCCCACGGCACCAGCACGCTCGTCAACGACAAAGTCGAGACGCTGGCCTGCAAGCAGGTGTTCGGCGAGCATGCAATGCAGGTGCCGGTCAGCAGCACCAAGAGCATGATGGGCCACCTGATCGCCGCGGCTGGCGTGACCGAAATGATCGTCTGCCTGCTTGCCATTCGCGATGGCGTGCTGCCGCCGACGATCAACTATGAGAATCCCGATCCGAATTGCGACCTGGATTACGTGCCCAACGAAGCCCGCGAGACCGACCTGCGTTACGCGCTGAACAACAGCTTTGGGTTCGGTGGTCAGAACGTCTGTCTGTGTGTCGGACGTTTTTGAGCACGTCTGGAAAGGTCTTGCGGTTAGATCGGTCGTTTCACATCGCGGGTATGGCTTTGGGTGGCACGCTCAGAGCCCCAGCGATGGGCGTGGTCAGCCGAAGTAGGTCCTGAGCCGGTAGGAGATTCCAGGGCTAGCCAAAGTTCTCCCACCACGCCCTTCGTTCCTCAGGGACGTGCCACACCGAGGTGCAGTCGCGTCTTAAGGAGGAGGCCGCATCAAGCCGGAGTGGCTTTTTGTCGCTGCCGTGTGATTTTGTGGCTACGGCGAGGGGCTACTTGAAGACGCTGACAGTCGCGATCGCTTATAATCAGAGCAGTGCTGGCAAGGCACCTCTGAACGAAGACGCGATCATCTGACTGCTTAGCTGGATTTCATAGGCCATGAACCGACTGTCTTGGTGGGGCAAACTCACACTTCTCGCTTCAGCAACCGCCGTCTTGGCCACCGGCTGCCGCAAGGAATTGCCGGTGGCGTTTGAGGAAAACCTCGTCCACGCCAAGAAGTGGGAAATCCAGAACGGCGTACCGATGGACCAAGCGGTCGCCGATACGCAGTGGGCGCTGGCGGAATTGTTCGGTACGCCCGACGAGCCCAAATGGCCTGCGATTTTGGCAGAGAGCGAGGACGGTGCGGAACTCGTCTCGTTGGAGCACCTGCAAGCAGCCTCCGGGCCACCCTCGGAAGAGGGCCGCGGCCTGTTCCGCCAGCACTGTGTTCGCTGTCACGGGATCACGGGCAACGGTCGCGGCGAGACCGCCGCGCTGGTTGACCCCTATCCACGCGATTTCCGGCCGGGGATTTTTAAATTCAAAACCACCCGCCGCGGTTCCAAGCCGCTCAAATCCGACCTCGCACGGGTGATCAAGCACGGGATTCCCGGCACGACGATGATCCCCGATTATCAGTTTTCAGCCACCGAAGTCGGGCCGCTGCCTGATGAGGCGGTCGACGCGCTGGTCGATTACGTCATCTATCTGTCGATCCGCGGTGAACTGGAACGGACGATGTACGATGAAGCGGCGATGGAGTTGGACCTGGAAGGCGGTGATCGGCTGGTCGATCCGGCATTGGCGCAAAGCGATGCCGAGGCATTTGCTGAGCAGTGGGAACTGATCGAAGGATCGGTTGAGGATATCGCCGGCAGTTGGCTCGATGCCGCTGACGATGTCGTCGAGGTGGAGGTCCCAACCGACATGCCGCTGCCGGCAACCTATGAAGAATTGCAGCAGATGCTCGCCGACGACCAAGCCACGGAACTGCAAGTTTCGATCGAACGTGGGAGGCAGGTGTTTGTCGGCACCGTCTCAAGCTGCTCCAAGTGCCACGGGACCGATGGACGTGGCGATGGCCAGGAAGCCGACTACGACGACTGGAGCAAGGACTGGACGATCCGCGCCGGCATCCAGCCGGATGACCACGAGGCGATGATTCCGCTGATGGCTCGCGGTGCCTTGCCGCCGCGGACGATCAAGCCGCGAAACTTTGAAGAAGGTGTGTTTCGCGGTGGCGCTGAGCCCGAGGACCTCTACCGCCGGATCATGCTCGGTATCGCTGGCACGCCGATGCCCGCGGCAACCCTGGTACCGGAGCAGTTTGAGGAACGCGATGTCTGGCACCTGATCAACTTCATCCGCTCGCTGGAGAAACCGGGTGCGGCGTCAGGCGACGCACCGGCGGAGTCGGCTGACGGCGTGCCGGTCGCCAGCCGGTAGACGCTTGATCCCGAACCGTGCTCGGCGATTAAGCGGCTTTGGTTTCAGCCGCTCCGGTCCGCTTGGTCGCGGCAACTGCGGCAGGAACGCTTTGCCAATTGCCGCGCTCGTCTCGATGCAGCACGAGCGACTCACTGTGAGTCACCCGGGCCAGCAGGCGGCGGAACTCCAAGCTCGTTAAATCGATTTCGCTGCCGTCGAGCAACACCAGGTCGACTGTGCCATGCGTTTGGGACAACTGACGCAAACCGCTGGACAGATCCGCTGGGATCGCGACCGGGTTGCCGCCGACGCGGCGAATCCGCTGATGAAACTCCATCAACGTCAAACGGCCGTTGCCGAGGTCAAACAGGTCGATAGCGATGTATTTCGGCGTGGGGACGCTGTCGCAAACGATTGCCTGCAGGACTTCAACGGCTCGCGTACCGTCGCCGAGCTGGGTATCGAGGATCGAGCCGATCGAGCGGCCCGCCAAATGTTTCGTCCACGCGTTCTGCTGCGGCCGAGCGATCGGTGGCGTGCGCCGCTGCGGTTCCACGACCGGAGCGGCTGCGACCTCGGTTGCCGGGGTTGCCGGCTTCTTGCCCTTAGCCACCGCTTTGCGTTTGACTTTGGTGATCGTTTTGGCCGCCGGTTGCTCCACGGGAGCGATGACACTGGCCTGAGCTGGTACGGCGACCGCCGGAGCTGTCGAGGGACGTGACACAGGCGGGCTGCTGACGGGTTGGGAAGCGTTCGGTGCGTTATTGGCGGCGGGCACGCCCGTTTCCAATGCCGCCGATTTGCCGAAAAATGCGTTCCAGAGCTTTCCCAGAGCCATTGCCTTGGATCCTTGTCAGACCGGTGGTGAGAGGAGCCGATCGATCGTACGGGCCACCGCTGGCCGATCGTCCGGCGTACGTGTTGTGTCGGCTGTAGCGGTGGGCAGCAGCGAATCGTTCGTTGCGGTTTCCGGTGAGCGAAGCCTGGGGAAGTTTGCCGACCGCGAGACGGCGGTAAACCGGGCGAAATGGCGATTGATGAGGGGGTTGCAAAACCGGCACTTCATCGTTGACAGTACAGGCTATGACTCAGACGACTTCCATCGGGCGCGGCACCGAGACCGTGACCCTCCAAATCATTGACGGTGTTCAGATCGAACACGTTCCCGCCACCGCGCCGGTCGCCGACGCCAGCGAGCCCGATTTACGCACGTCCGTCGCCAGACGCGTCGCTCAGGCGCTTGCGAATCCCGAGCAGTTCTTGCCGCTAACCGACTTACTTGTGCCCGGTGACACGGTCGCGATCGCGCTGGACGAGGGGCTGCCTGAGCCTGAGGCGATTGTTGGCGGTATTTTGCAGGTGCTGGAGCACTGCGAGTTGGGCAAGGTGGAGGTGGTCGTTCCAGCGGCGACGAGTGAGGCGACGCTGGCGCGTCTCAAAGCTTCCTTGCCGGCCTCGGTCGGCGTCACGGTTCATAGCCTCGCTGATCGGGCGGCGCTCGGTTACCTGGGAGCGGACGAAGATGCCGAGGCGATTCGGATCAACCGCGCTTTGGCCGACGCCGATTTGGTGTTACCCGTGAGCGTGATGCGGGTGACCGACCCGTTGCTCGGCGGTCCCAGCGGCGATGCGCTGTTTCCTGGAATGGTCGACCAAGAGCAGCGCAGTCGGCTGCAGCGGTTCATCGCCCGCGCGATCGCGCGCCGCGAAAACTACCATGACCAGCGTGCGGCCAGCCAGGCCCATCAGGTGCGCTGGAATCTCGGCGTGCAATTGATGCTGGCGGTTGAAGTGGCCAGCGGCGGTGGCATCGGCCGGATCATCGCCTCCACGCCGGAAACGCTGCACGAAGCGGTGCGGACGCACTACGCTGCTCATCGGTGCCGAGACCGACAGGAGGCCGCGGATGTTGTGGTGGCCTGCATCGAAGGAGACGACTCGCAGCAGACGATGGAAAACCTGATGCGGGCGGCGCTCGCGGCCCGCAGCCATGCCGCGCCGTCGGGAACGATCGTCTTGGTCAGCGCCCTACAGCGGCTCGGCGTGCTGCGATCGCTCGAACCTACCGATTTCGCGGTCGAGCATTCCGACGATCAGGAAGCGGAGGCCGAACCCGCCGGGGTGCTGTCGCAGGCGGAGTTTGCCACCCGTGTGCTGCACGACTTGGTCAATGAAATCGACACCTCGCGGCGGTACCTGCTGCTGTTCGCCGGCGACTGGGAGGCGGCTGAGGCGTTCGGTTTCGGAGTGGTTCAAGACGAAGCCGCCCTGGTGCGGCTGATCAACCAAACCGGCAGTTGTTGCGTGTTGCATGCGGCTCAGACCGCAGCCGATGCCGGCGCGCTGACTTCCGCCCAGGTGTAGCACGCGCCGCGTCGCGGGCCGCGGCGTGAATTACGGGACAGGAGAGAAATGAGTATGCAAGCGGATGATGAACTCTGTCTCTGCTTCCACGTCACTCGCCGCAAGGTCGAGCAGTTCATTCGGGCCCGCCGCCCCGCCGTGGCCAGCCAATTGAGTGAATGCTATGGCGCGGGCACCGGCTGCGGTTGGTGCCGTCCGTTCTTGCAGCGGTTGCACGCCGCGGAGCTCGGCGACGATGCGCCCGATGCGCCGTCGTATGCGGCCCAGCGAGCGGAGTACCGCCGGCAGCAAAAGACCGCAGCGGACGCGAGATCAGCGAGCACCCACGACGCATGAACTACCTGGCGCACGGTGTTCGCTTCTTGGATGCCCCCTATTTCTTAGCGGGCACTGCCGTGCCGGACTGGTTGTCGGTGGTCGACCGCAAGGTGCGGGTCCGCACGCCGGCCGCCGCGGCGCTGTTGGACGACGAGGACGCTGACACCCGGCAGATTGCCGCGGGAATTGTCCAGCATTTGGATGATGACCGTTGGTTTCATCAGAGCCGCGAGTTTGTCGAAACAAACCTGCAGTTTGCGTTGCAACTGCGTGATTGTTTGCCCGGCGATGAGGGGTTTCGTCCCAGTTTTCTCGGACACATCGTGGTGGAAATCTTGATCGACGCAACCCTGATTCAGCGCGATCCGACCACTGCCGATCGTTACTACGCGGCGCTGGCTGGCGTCTCTGCGGCCAAGGTGCAGCAGGTCGTCAATCGGATTGCTCGCGTTCCGACCGACGAGCTCGAGCGGTGGATTTCGCGGTTCCGCGAGGTCCGGTTCTTGTACGACTATCTCGATGACGACAAACTCTTGGTTCGTTTGGAGCAGGTGATGCGGCGCGTTGGCCTGCCTCCGCTCGGACAACAGTTAGCTGGCTGGTTGCCGGCGGCGCGAGCGATCGTCGCCGAGCGCTGTGATCAACTGCTGGCCGCTCCTGAGCTTCCTTTTCCCTCCTGACCCCCCATCCCTCCCGCACCGAGAAGTCTGACGCCATGAAATACGGAATGAACCTGTTGCTGTGGTCGGGCGAAGTCAACGATTCGCTCTTTCCAGTGATCCAACAGCTCAAGGAAATCGGTTACGACGGCGTCGAGATGCCGATTTTTCACCTCGACCTCGACTACGCGGCGATCGGTCGGCGGCTGGATGACCTCGGGCTGCGGCGGACGGCGGTGACGATTCGCGGCGAGCAGGATAACCCGATTTCGCCCGATCCCGCGATCCGCCGCCGCGGTGTGGAGAACAACAAACGGACGATTGACGCCTGCGCTGCTGCGGGGGTTGAAACGCTGGTCGGCCCGTACCATTCAGCGCTCGGTCTCTTCAGCGGCGCCGGCCCCACGTCCGACGAGTGGAACTGGGGGATCGAGAGCATGCGCGAGACTGCCGAGCATGCTGGCCAGGCCGGCGTGCAACTGGCCGTCGAGTGGCTCAATCGCTTCGAGACCTACTTTCTCAACTGCGCCGCTGACACCGCCGACTTCGTTCGCGCGGTCGATCATCCGGCTTGTGGGATGATGTACGACACTTTCCACGCCAACATCGAAGAAAAGTGCATTCGGACGGCGCTCGGTTCGGGTATCGAGAAGCTCTATCACGTGCACATCAGTGAGAACGATCGCAGCACGCCGGGCCAAGGCGGCATCAACTGGAAGCGGACCTTCGACAGCATTGCGGAGGTCGGGTACGACGGCTGGATGGTCGTCGAGGCGTTCGGCCTAGCGCTGCCGGAAATCGCCGCGGCGACCAAAATCTGGCGGCGGATGTACAAGGACGAAATCACCCTGGCGACCGACTCGCTGCGATTCATGCAGCAGGAAGTGGGGGCCCGGGCGGCGAAGTAGGCCGTCGTAGGTCCGCTTTCGGCTTTCGTGAAGTTGCATAGAATGCTGCTCCGGCGGCAATGGCCGCCGGCACTGATACCGACCGAAAGACCTGAGTCACGACCCCCGAGGGCACCCGCCTTGCTACGCTCCCACACCTGCGGCCAACTGCGCAAATCCGATGTAGGCTCCGACGCGACCCTTTGTGGCTGGGTGGAGAGCAAACGCGATCACGGCGGCGCCGTGTTCATCGACCTTCGCGACCGTTACGGGGTCACCCAAATCGTGATCGGTCCACCCGAAGCCGGTCAGGAGCAGATCGATTTTGCCGGCCGGATCGGCGCCGAGTGGGTCATCAAGGCCCGCGGCGTGGTTGCCGACCGGCTCGAAGGCAAGATCAACGACAAACTGGCGACCGGCGAAATCGAGCTTCGCTGCGCAGGCGTGGAAGTGCTCAACGCCTCGGTCGCGCCACCGTTTGTACCGACGCAATCCGATCTGCCGAACGAAGACCTGCGGCTGAAGTACCGCTTTCTCGATCTCCGCCGGCCAGCGATGCAGCGGTCGCTGATCACCCGCAGCCAGATCATCAAGGAGATGCGGGATCACTTCGCGGAGCACGATTTCATCGACGTCGAAACGCCGATCCTCGGCCGCAGCACGCCCGAGGGAGCACGTGATTACCTGGTGCCCAGCCGCGTTCATCCCGGCAATTTCTACGCCCTGCCGCAGTCGCCCCAGCTTTACAAACAGATCCTGATGGTGGCCGGCTTTGACCGCTACGTGCAGGTTGCTAAGTGCTTTCGTGACGAAGATTTGCGTGCCGATCGCCAGCCGGAGTTCACGCAGTTGGACCTGGAGATGTCGTTTGTCGAGGCCGACGACATCATCGGCATCATCGACGACCTGGTGCAGCGCGTCGCCAAGAAGATCCTCGGCCGTGACGTCCAGTTGCCGCTGCCGCGGATGTCGTTCGAAGAAGCGATGCGGCGCTTCGGCAGCGATCAGCCGGATCTGCGGTACGGGCTGGAGATCGTCGACATCACGGACATCGCCAAAACGGTTGATTTCCGCGTGTTTCGCGGCACGGCCGATGACGGCGGTTTTGTCCGCGGCATCAAAGTCGATGGCCGGGCCGAAGAGTTCTCGCGGCGGCGGCTCGACGAGCTGACGGAGTTCGTTAAACGCGACTACGGTGCCCGCGGACTCGCTTGGTTCCGCGTGGAAGCCGATGGCACGCTATGGAGCCCGACCAGCAAGAATTTCACGGCTGAGGAACTGGCCCGAATTGTCCAGGCGATGCAGGCCCAGCCCGGCGACCTGTTGCTGTTCCTAGCCGATTCCTGGAACGTGACCTGCCGCGGCCTGGCGGGGTTGCGCAAACGCCTCGGCAGTGAGCTGCAGCTTTACGCGCCCGATTCGCTGCACTGCTCGTGGATCACCGAGTTTCCGATGTTCGAAAAGGACGAAGAAACCGGCCAGTGGCATGCCAAGCATCACCCGTTCACCGCGCCGCTGGCCAGCGACCTGCATCTGTTGAAGACCGACCCGGCGGCCTGTCGCGCTCAGGCCTACGACTTGGTGATCAACGGCAGCGAAGCTGGCGGCGGGACGATCCGGATCCACGATGCGGCAACGCAGCAAGAGGTGTTCGACTTGCTGGGGATCGACGAAGCGACCGCCCGCGACCGCTTTGGGTTCTTGCTCGACGCGCTCAAGTTCGGCGCGCCGCCGCACGGCGGGATCGCGCTGGGGATCGATCGCTGGGTGATGTTGCTGGCCGGCTTGGAGAACATCCGCGAAGTGATCGCGTTCCCCAAGACCCAGAAGGCGACCGACCTGATGACCGAAGCCCCGGGTTCGGTCGACGCGGACCAGCTCAACGAACTGCGGCTCCGCACGGTCAGCGTCAAGACCTAGCTCAGCGGCACGATGTGTTTAAGGGGTCAGGAGTCAATTGTGCGAAGCACCCGGAGGGCCGCTTGCGGCAATTGACTCCTGACCCCTTAAACTCCCACTAGCTCAGCGGCAGATCGGTCGTCAGGTCGATTTGGCGCTGCTCGGTGGCGCTGCGATCGGCGGCGAATAGCACGCTCGCGGCGCGAAACGCATCGTCCAGGTCGTTGCGTCGCCGCACCAAGCTGGTGACGGTGCGATGGAATTGGGTCAGCAGTTGTTCGCCGACCGACAGCTCGGTCTCGAGGCTTTCCAGATGCCGCCCCGCGTCATCGAACCAGACGAGCGTGGCGGGCAGATCGATGAATGCCAGACCGTGTTCACAGCAAATCTGCATGGCCGACGGGGGCCGAAACCCGATCGCTTCGTGCCACGCGGCCGGGATGTATTGCCCGCAACTGAGTTGGCAGATGACTTCCGGAGCGGTTGCCGTCGCGGCAAACCGCAGGCTCATGCACTGGTAGTCGCGCTGCAGTCCGTCAGCTTGGACGGGACTCGAATCGGGAACGTTGTGGACCAGGGCCGTCACCGAAGTCGGTTCGCGGCCAACGACGTAGCGGCACCAGTCGATCAGCTCGACCAGCTCCCGGCGGCTTTCCGCCATCGGATCACTGTCGCAAATGCCGCCTGGCTTGGGTGGGGCGACCGACAGCCGGCGGTGACAGAAGATCAACCGTGGTGCTCCGAGTTTGGTGGCGATCAACTCTTTGAGCCGCAACGTCGCCGGCGCGAATCGTCGTGGCATTTCCGCCATGAACGCGATCCCCGATTCGTCGACGTGCTTATAGACCGCCGCATCGGCCACGGGGTCAAATTGCGGATCACCGGCCCAGTAAACCGCCTTGCCGGCTTCGCAGGCGGCGATCACCGGCAGCCAGCCTTGCCAGGAACGCTCCAGGATCATCACCGCGTCGATGTCGTTGCGAGTGACCATCGCACGGTACCCATCGAGCAGATCAGCTTGGAACTCGGCCGCGATCGGCTCCGCCTTTTTGGCCACGCTACAGCAGATCGCGCGGACGTCAAAGCGATCTTGGAGCATCCGCAGCGCCGGCCGATACCGGGTCTGCCAGGCCGGGCCAATCTCGATCAACCCGATTCGCAACTTGACCAAAAAAGTTCTCCTTCGAAGCCGCTTGCGGCCTTCGTTTCAGCCTCCACAGTCCACCGCGCTGCGGCCCAGGGAGGCACCTTCTTATCGATTATAGGGGCCGATATTTCCCGCTGAGCGGATGTATTTCTAGCAAATCACCGGCGTAGCGGGGCCTACCTATTTCGCTTAAAAACGCCAGCAGGGGTTGTTCCGGTCGTAACCTGCCCTAAAATCCGCCCGCATGTTTTAGCTAACCGTTACCAAACGGTCAGCCGGCGCATCATCGGGTAACGTTCCTGTTGATGCTAGCTACTTTTCCTAGTGAGGGAGTCACATTTGCTTACGTTACTGATCACGGCTGTTTTGGCCAACTTCTCGGCCTCAAGTGCCAAGGAGCATGACTACACACAGGCGTACCAGGAATCGCAACTGCAGGGCAAGCCACTGATGGTGATTGTCGGGGCCCAGTGGTGCCCGGCGTGCCACACGTTGAAGGATACAACGATCAAGCAGCTCCAGACGTCGGGACAGCTCGATGACGTCTGCGTGGCAGTCGTCGACCGCGACGCTCAGCCGCAATTGGCCAACCAGCTCATGCGGGGCCAGATGATCCCGCAGATCATCGTCTTTGCCAAAGGCAACTCGGGCCGCTGGGAACGCTCTCAGCTCACCGGCTTTCAGTCCCCTGGGCCGGTTCGCCAGCTCATTCTCTCGGCGATGTCGGCGATTCGCCGCAGCTAGTGCCCCAACCGTCGCAGCGATCGGTTATTCTAGGGCAACCCGCCCATGGTTCAAGGCGATCAGCCGGGGCGTGAAACCGAGGTTTCCGGCGGCTGATCGCTTTTTTTCTGCTCGTGACCCTGCGTTTGATATGCGATTTCCAGAATCTGTCGCTCACCTGGTGCAGCACAATTACTCGCTCGCCCCGCGGTTGTGGTTGGGGATTGGCGGACCGGCGCGGTATTACGCAGAACCGACCAGCCGCGCCGAGTTGATCGAGCTGGTCCGCGCGGCCAGTGAACAGGGCATCCAAGTCCGTCTGCTCGGAGGAGGCAGCAACCTGCTGGCCCGCGAAGCGGGGATCGACGGGCTGGTGATCTCCCTGGCTGCAGCAATGCTGAGCGACCTGGTGGTCGATGGCAACCGGCTGACCGCGGGTGCCGGTGCGATGCTCTCGCGAACCGTGACGCATGCAGTCGGTGTCGGATTGGCGGGGCTGGAGCACTTGCTGGGGATCCCCGGCACGGTCGGCGGCGCGCTGGTCAGTAACGCCGGAGCCGGTGGTCGTGACATCGGCTCGGTAACCGCCGAAGTCGAATTGCTCGGGCTCGATGGCGAGGTGCGAAGGATCAGCGCCGAGGAAGCGCAATTCTCGCATCGCCGTTCGAGCCTCGATGGGCGCATCATCCTCAGCGCGACCTTTCAATTGGAAAGTCTTGACCTCGAATCGCTGACCAAGCGGATGCAAAAGCTGTGGATCATCCGCAACGCCGCGCAGCCGAAGGACCAGTCGCGAATCGCGATGCCGTTTGTCGATCCCGACGGCGCCACGGCCCAGCGGCTGATTTCTGATATCGGCTTGGCCGGAGCCCGCGAAGGCGGAGCTTCGCTCAACAGCGAATACCCCAACTTTCTGATCGCCGACAGCGAAACCACCAGCAGCGACTGCCTCAAGCTGATCGAGCGGGTGCGGGAACAGGTGCTGCTGCAAACCGGAATCGACTTGCAGTCGAACCTGCAGATCTGGTAGGAACGCTGCTGGACGGAGCAGTCACGCCGCCGAAGGATCGGATTTGAAGTGAAAGGCAACGCCAAGCCATCCTATTCACGGCTACCGCTGCGGCATCTGTTGCAGCGGCTGATCCATGCGCCCGCGGCGCTGGCCATGCTTTGGCCGATCTTGTTGGTCGTCGGCGGGTATATGGCCTGGCATCGCTGGGGCGCAGAACATGTCTCGCGAAAGTTCTATGGGCTGGACCTGGGCATGATCCATGTCACTGAGCGGCCCGAACACATCACGACGGACATCGTCGACGTCGTCTACCGCGATACCAAACTCGATCAGTTATCGCTGATCGATCCCGCGGCCACCGCCCGCATCGCCTCGGCGTTCGCCTCCCATCCCTGGGTCAGCCGTGTGGTGGCGGTCCGAAAACTGCCCGGCGGCAAAGTCGATGTGCACCTGCAATATCGCGAACCGGTGGCGATGGTGTTTGTGATCAGTCGACATCCGGACGTCCCCGGACGCTCGTTCTTCGCGGTCGATCAGGAAGGCGTGTTGTTGCCGACCACCGAGTTCAGCCGCGAGCACACGATGCGTTACCTGCACATCGAGATTCCCGATGTCTATCCCACGGGTGGTGTCGGCTCGAGTTTTGGCGACCCGCGGATCATCGGCGCTGCGCAACTGGCGGCGCTGCTCGGCCCTTATGGCGAAACGCTGGACCTGCGGAGCATCCAGCTTCATGACAGCAGCCGGATGTCGCCGGTGCCGCAGTATCAATTGGTTCCCCACAGCGGCGAGCCGCTGTTTTGGGGCAGCGTGCCGGGACGCGAGGGGCCCGGCGAACCGAAGGCCGAACTCAAACTACGCGAGTTACTGGGCAAGCGGGGGCTGAACCGGTAGCCCGTTTTAAGGCAACTCGCGGATCCGCAAATGCTTGAACTCCACCGGCGAGCCCTCCGCTTCGAGGCACAGATAACCGGCGCGAGGATGGCAATCGCTGCCGCCGGAGACCTCTTCGCCGTTAACCCACAGCCGCACTTCGCCGTTGATCGCCCGCACGTAGTAGTGATTCCACTCGTTTACGCCGCGGCTCAAATGCTTGGACGGAAAACTCCGCGAACCATTGGGTGAGGTCGGTGAAAACGGCTTCATCGTTGACCGGCCGACCGCAAACACGTCACCGTGGGTGCTGAACCAATCGCCGACTTTGCCGCTGGCGCGGGTGTGTTTTTCGTGGTAACCATGGTCGAGCATCTGGATTTCGATGCCGGTGCTGGGCAACTGACCCGGCTTCAGCCCGGCCAAGCCATCGTCGGTGACCCAGGCGAACATCCCCGAGTTTCCACCGCTTTCCAGATGCCGCCACTGCACAACCAATTCGAAGTTGGTGAACTGCTGCGCCGTGCGGGTGACACCGATCGGCTTCCCGGTAGTCTGAATGAAGTCATCTCCAAAGGTCCACGTATCGGTGTCGCCGTTGACCGGGACGAAATCCTTCTCGCCCAACTGCCGCCAGCCGGGACCGACACCCTGAATCTTTGCTGCCGGCCAATCCGGCTCTTCGGCTTGCAAGATTCCGGCGGTACTGATCCAACTGCCGGTACCGACCAGCGACAAGATCAAGCACAACGGTAATAACGAGAGCGACAACAGCGGGAAGCGAGGCAATGAGGGCATCGGTTGCTCCGGGAGGTGAAAGAATGTCATGAGCCCCATTTGGCTAGGTGAGTTTCGCCAGCCGTCGGCTGGGAGCACCGATTGTAGCCGCCGCGCCTGATCCGGTGGTTTCTTCCAACAAGCGCCGAGTGTTTTCAATTGTCGCTCAACAACTTGAGCCTGCTCGCTGGGCAGCGAGCAGGCTCATTTCGATCACAGGTCGCGGTCACTGACCAGCGCTGTGGAACCTCAATGGTGCGGAGCGGTTAGTTGCCGAAGCCACCGCCACCGAAGCCACCACCACCGCCGATACCGCCGCCGCCGATGCCGCCGAAGCCGCCACCTGCACCGCCGGGCGATTCACCGCTTTCCCCGTCAACAAAGTTAAAGGTGTTCACGTCACCGATCTGCGAGAACATCGGAGCGGGCGAGATGCGGACATAACGCCGGTCAGCCGAGATGATCGCCATCGCCATCATGTTGGCACCTTCGGGCAGCGTCGTGATCTCCGGTCGGAAACCGACAGCCGGGTTGAGTCCAAATGGCCCACGACCAGCGCCCACTCCACCGCTGTTGAGCATCCCCATTCTTGCCAAATCGGCGAGGTACTGCTGCAGTGCCGAGGAATCGCTACCACCGAGGAACTGCGCCAGGAACTTCGGCTGACCGCCGAGTTGGGCGTCACGCAGGTGTGCTAATTGTGCCTCACCGACCTCCGACTTGCGGGTCCCGGCCTGCACGTCGACTTCGATCAACGCATCTTTCTCGGTCAATTCGAGTTGCTTATGGATGTAACGTTGGGTTGGACGTCCAACGTCAGCCAGGATGTCGACGGTCACGTGCCCAGTGGAAACGTTGCCCCACACCCGGCGGACCAGGATCCGGTAAACGCCGGAGTAGCCTTGTGGACAGACGTAGGTTTCCGATAACGTGCCGCCGTCTTCAGCCGATTCCATCCCCGGGAAACTGTCGCCCAGGAACGTACCACCGGCAGGCGAGAGCGGCGTTTCGCTCGAACAGACCGTCCCGGAGGGTTCTTCCACAGCGACATCGATATCGGCATCGCCGGTCCAACTCACCCGGACCACAAGGTCGTGCGCCGTGGCTGCCTGCAGGCTCGCCATGAACTGTTTGGCTGCTTCGCTCTTGCCCTCTTGAACCAAACGCTGATGGAGCGCTCGGGCCAGCAACCGCGCGTCGGCTTCGACTTTCTCGGCGCCCTTGGGCCAGGCTTGGCCGAGAATGCCGCGGCAAGCCCACTGCATCGCCTCGACGTCATCGAGTTTTTCGGCCAGCCGCATGCCCATCACGTAGGCTTCGCGGCGGTAAGGTTGCAGGGAAGTGACATTCTGGCAGAGCCGCAGAGCCGCTGCATCGCAACCGGCGCGGCGGAGTTGATCGGCGACTAGCAGCACCTCTTCCGGTGAATCGGCGAAATCGACCGCCGACAGATAGGCCCGCTCGATCTCCTGCAGGTCGGCACCGGTCGCCTTCAGCGACAACGCATAGGCGTGGTACATCCACGGCTGCACATTGCCGCTGAGAATCGCTGCACCGAGGAAATCGCGAACGGCGGCAAATGCCTGCAGGGCAGCTTGCTTATCGCCGCTGGTTTCGGCCAGCTTGACCCGCGAATTGAGCTGCGCTGCGGTCGCCAAGACTTGCTGGTCATGAAGCTCCACCGCTTCGGGACCATCGAGCTCCAGTGCCTCAAAGTAGCTCAACCAGTCTTCCAGCGAAGCCGGCTGCTGGGCGGTCCCCAACCGGATCGGCTCGGCCGTCGGTGCAGAGGAAGTCTCAGGAGCCGACGGCGCTTCGGTCGCTGTGGGACCTTGAGGTGCAGCGGCCGCAGACGACTTGGCTGCGAGCGAGACATCGTCAGGCACGGCCATCATCCCCATGCCGCCGCCCATACCACCCATGCCGCCCATCATGCCGCCGCCCATGCCGCCGCCCATGCCGCCCATACCGCCGAGGTTGATCGGCGGGACGACGAGGTCACCGACAGCGTAGATCTTGGTCTTGGGATTCAGCTCCGCCATTTCCGGCGTAGTGATCTGCAGCACTTCATCGTTAACCATGTACGTCAACTCGTACTCGCGCAGCATCAGCCGCAGGAACGACCGCAGACTGACGTTGGACAGGCTCAGGTTGACCGGCGTATCGGGCGTGAAGGGGGTGTCTTCGAGCGCCTTGCGGTCCAGCAGGATCGGGATCACCCGGTCTTCGGCGATGATCCGCAGCGCGTTCTCAAGCGTTTCTTCCACGAACGAGTAAGTCACTTCGTCATCCAGCGCTGCGCTGATCCGGCGCTCGACCTCTTTGCTGCCGATCAAGTCGGTCGATCCATAGCGTTCCAGACGCCGGCGGCTGAGCCGTTGCCAGACGTCGGCATCGGGATACTTCAGCGGTTGATCGTCGACGAACGGAATGTTCGATTCCTCGACCAAGGCTAACGCATCGAGATAGTTCCGTTCGCGGCGGAGCCGCAGGTCGAGCATTCGGGTCGACGAGTTGAGCATCTGCGTTTCCAGCAGCGCTTGATTGGAGAACACCGTTCCCTTGGCAAGTTGTTCGATCGCCGGGGTGATTTCCGAATCGGCAAACCGCAGCCGGCCTTCGTTGATCAACGAGTTGAGTTGGTTGGACAGCGTCCGCAGTTGCTCTTCGCGGCGGAACGTTTCCTGCAACAGCAGTTCGGTCTGCGTCGCCGCAGCCGCGATCTGCGCCGCCCGCGCTTCGGCTTCGATCGCCGCGGCTTCTCGCCGGCTGGCCGATGCGATCGCCGAGCGGATCTGGCCCAACAGCTCTTGGCGGACCTGCGGATCGACGTTCGGCTGGTTCTCGATCTGCGTTAGCAGGAGCTTCAACGACGCCGAGACGCCGATCGGATTGGTTTCCAGACGACGGCGTGCCTCGAGCAGTTGCGCACGTGTGGTCGCTCGCAGTCGGCCGGCTTCCTGAGCGCGTGCCGCTGCAACGTCCCCCAACAGTCCCGACGGTTCTTCCATCAGATCGCCACGGCGAACCCGTGGCGCTGGCGCAGCAGCCCGCGGCTGCGGCGGGACCGCAGCTTGCGGTTCAACGGCCGGCCCACGCGGGGCCGGAGCGCGCGGCGCTGGCGGCGGAGTCGCTCCAGGGCCCGGTTGTGCCGGTGCCGCAGCGGCAGGCTGAGCAGCCGGCGGATCGGCGAACGGATCCTCTTGGTTTTGCACCACCAGGCGGTCGCCTTCGGAGCGTTCCTGGAGACGACGAGCGGCGAGATTGTTCGGATCGCTTTCCAGCGCCATCTTGGCAATCGCTTGAGCCCCACGCTGGCTGCCGGTGCGCAGCGCCACTTCACCAGCGACGGCCAACTCATCAGCTCGCGCGGCCATCGTTCGGGCCGCTTCACGCAGCAGCGGCGAACCAGCGGTCGGCAGCAACAAGCCACCATTGGAACTGGCGGCCGAGACCATGCCTGGCAAGAACGAGAAGTCCGGGTGGTTGGCTTCGATCGTTGCGTCAGCCGTGAACACCACGTTGCCGCGGGCCGACTTGCCGATCACCTCGATCGTGCCCGTCGCAGCCGGAGCATCGGCTGCAGACTGAGTAGCGGGAGCAGTACCGAACAGCAACGAGTCGCGGTCCAATCGCAGCGGCGGCAAACGTTTCGCTTGAATCGTCTCCAGTCCAGCCGGCAAGCTGACCTGCTCGACCCAGATCGGCGACAGGGTGGCCGCGGCGGCGACCTGCTTGCCCAGTTGTGACGTTACATCGGCCTGGCCGTCAGCCACCATCGCCAACTCGCCACCGGTTTGGTTGGCCAGCGTGGCCAGCAGCGCAACGTTCTTCGTCGGTCCGATGGCAACGCTATGCACAGCGATCCGGTCGGCCCGTAGCGAGTCGACCAACGATTCAAATGCCGCCTCGTCTGCGGCAAGTTCCATCGACGCCCCGTCACCGATGTAGATCAAGCTGCGGGTTTCGTCTTGCGGGCCCGTTCGCAGCGCGGTCTGTGCGGTCTGCAAGGCTTGATTGAGGTTCGTGTGCCCCAGCGGCAGACGCCGACTCAATTTAGCCAGCGCCTGAGTGATCGCCGACTGGTCAGTCGCACTGATCAGCTCGCTCAGCGGCGCTACGGAGACGTCGGCGGCGAACAGTTGAACCTGATCGCTCGGCCGCAGACCGGCCAGGATGCCGCGCAACATCGCGAGCTGGTCCTTGCGGAACGCGCCGACCTGGCTCGCCGAAGTATCGACCACGATGCTCACCCGCGCCGGCCCTTGGCTGAGCAGGTTGAGCAGCGCCTTGTCAGCCGGAGGCTGAATCGAGGCGGCGAAATAGGATTCGCCCGCCTCGTTCTGGTACGTGGCCACCCGCGTCGCCAGCTCTCCGGCAACTTCAGCCGGGCTCGCTCCTCGTGCCATTCCCGCCAGCGGCGGGGAGGCCGCCACGAACAGGCTGGACAACAGCCCGCAGGCCGCCAGCTTGATTCCAAATCCCATATCGCGTCGCAGTCGCATCCGAAGTTTCTCCAAAACGAAACCGGGTCGAGGTATTGAGATAAGGCCTCGCCCGATTCTGCCAGTATTTTGTTTCTCGTGGCCATCCCCGCGGGCTCCGACCGAAGTCCTCGCCCAGACTAGCTTGCGCCTCAGTCCTACCTGCCACCGCGGCTCATCCGGCTGCCTTACGGAATCATCCGGCGATTAACGGTCTGGAAAGATGCGCGTCTTTTTCAGTCTATTCCACGCCTGGAAATACGCGAATTAAAACCGCGAGATTCCCCAAACACGCTGTCCGGTTGTGACGGTTAAGCGTCGGAACACTTACAACTGTTGCAACTTGCAACACCTGTTGCATTCTGCCGCAGCCGAATCACCCAAACCGGCGTGGAACAGCCGACTCAACAAGAAGACGCCAATTGCATGCCGAACGGCGCAAGCGAGCCGCGGCAGGACAGCTAAGGAGCAGCCCCCCGCCATGGGCGGCGATGGCGAACGGCCAGCGCTGACCGCGCCGACTCCGGAACAGGTAAACCGCACTACTCGCCGCGCAAACTGGTCGCTTCCGCCTCCAGCTTGCCAATTTCCGCTTGCAACTGGATCACTTCATCCGGATCGTCGGTCTGCTGCTTCGCCCCGGCCAGCCGTTGGCGCAGAGGCTCGAGCTTCTTCTTGATCACTTCCAAACGTTTCTTCGCTTTCTTGTCCATATCGCTCGTTCTTCAGTCGGAAAAATGACAGGTATCCGGCCGTTTAAAACTCGTACAGCGCAACCACAAAGTGGACAACCAACACAAACAGGGTCGCCCATAAAACCGTCGCGGTGATCGCGTCGCTGACATCGCTGGCTGACCCCTTGGGCCGGTTGCCTTGATAATAGCTGATCAGCGCGATGCCGGCACCGCACACGAGCGTCTTGGTCAACACCCACAGCCAACTGCGGTCGGTCCAGCCGCCAGCCAACCAGAACCCGCCGCCTGCAAACCCGTCAGCGAGCAGTTGGCGATGAAAGTGTTGTTGCCAGAAGTACGGTCCCAGCTCGGGATGCATGCTGCTGAAGCAGATCAGGCTCACACCGCGAGCGACCTGAAACGCCAGCCCGCTGAGCAGTGGGGTGGCCAGCAAAAAGGCTACTAAAATCGGCAGTTGCAGGTAGCGCATCGGGCTGATCCCCAGCGTCTGCATCGCCTCGATTTGCGATCCGTAGCGTTTGACGCCGATGTCGGCTGCCACGGCAGCCCCGCACCGCGCGGCAACTAAAATCGTCGCCAGCACCGGGACCAAAATCCGGTACAACGCAAAGCCGATCGACGCCAATAAGTCCTCCAACAACAACGGCTGGGTGTAGACGCGGTAGGGCAGGAACTTGAACGTGAAATAGGTGGCTGTGAACCCGACGATCACGCCTGCGATCGCCAAATACACGACCGCTGAGAATCCGCCGACCAACCGCAGGTAGTGCCATAGAAAACGGCTGATCCATTTCCAGCGTGCCCGCCCGCTGACCGGGCCGCCGGGGCGGAGCGTCGTCACCACCGCCGCACCGGTTGCTTCGATCGCTCCAACTAGCTGGCTCACAGTCGCCTTGACCTGCGCACCTGCCGCCGGGAACCAGCCGGACGATGGCTCCTGGACCACGGCAGCGGCCGTCTGTACCGGCTGCATCCGCTGGGGAATCTGCTCCCACTGCTCGCGCGGCAGCCGTAGGAGCGTCTTGGCCGCTGCATCGAGCAAGAGCACATCGTCGGCGATCGCCAGCAGCGTCGGATAGTCATGCGTGACCACCACGCTCGTGCGGCGGTGCGTCTGCTGCGTGCGGCGGATCAGCTCGGCAACCTGACGACCGCTGGCCGCATCCAAGCCGCTGGTCGGTTCGTCGTACAGCACCACCGCCGGGGCCGCGGCGAGCGTTCTTGCAATCGCCAATCGCTGCTTTTGCCCGCCGCTGAGCACCGCTACCGGTGTTGCAGTGGGCACCCGCAACTCTTCCAACCACTGGGCGGCCGTCTGTTCGGGCGGCAGCGCACGGTTGCTACGATGATCGATCGCCAACTGCACGTTCCCCAGCGGCGACCACTGGTCCAGCAAAGCAAAGTTCTGAAAGACCACGCCAACCCGCGCAGGAGGCAGCGCGGTGCTCGGCTCCTGCGGCGCTGCGATCGAGACTGCGCCGGTCCAGCCAATTGCCCCCTCGTCAGGCCGCACGAGCCCCGCCAGGATCCGCAGCAAGACCGACTTGCCGGCGCCGCTGCCGCCGACAATGACGGTGATCTTACCGGGGACGATTTCTAGCGACACCTCGCGCAGCAGCTCGCGTCCCTCGACGCTTACACTCAGTCGATCGAGCACCAGCGCGACCGGTTCAACAGGGACATCCAATTCTTGTCTCTTACCTGCAGTTAATTTCGGCTGTCGTCGTGCTGCGGTCGGCGAAACCGACAAATGTTCTACTCTCTGAATCGCCCGTACTTTACGAACGCGAAAATCGAACTTAGGGAGCCGGTGACTGGGCAGCCAAGTATAAAACGGGATAGATCGGGTCTCCGCTGCCCCGGACGATCCGCGGTGGAGCATCGCTGTGGCCAGTGGCCTGCGCCGCGACCACCCATCGCCGGTCTTTACCCAGGATCTGATGCCGCAGCACCCTGGCCAGTCCCGGATCAATGCCCCGCTGCGGCGAGCCCATCATCTCGACGCCGATCTGGTGCACCAGCGGTCCCAGCAGCGCGCTGGCGTGGTCGTAGGCCGCCGCCGCTTCATCGCTGCCCCAGGTCTCGGCCCACACCTGCCGCACGGCCGCATTTTCCACCAGCGTTTCGCGCAGCACCGCGCCGAGCAGCGCTCGCGTTTCGGGGTCGCCGGTCAGCTCTGAGGCCGCTGCGGCCAGTTCCCTCCGGACCGTCGGGTCGCGCAGCACATCGGCGAGCGTCCGCTGCATCGCGGCAGCCAGTTCTTCACCGTGCGATTGAATCACCGGTGTCGCTTCTTCGCGGATGAAGCGTTCCCATTCTTCGCGCATCAGATCGCGGCGCGGTAACGGAGTGCGGTCGTATGCGGCTCGCCAGGTAAAACTCCATAGCGAGGCGCGATCCCAAAGTTCGCGGCCGATTTCGCGGATCGTCGGTTCGGCATGCCGCCGGGCGATGGGCAGCAGGTGGTCGCGGGCCAGCGGCAGCAACCGTTCCTTCACGAGCTCTTCTTTCCACCGTCGTCCCAGACGATCGACTTCCCCGCGGTGCCGCTCCAGCGACGCGAGGAACTCGGCTTCGACAAGCGGCAGCGACCGACGCACACTCTGTTCCACCAGCGGCATGAATTGCTCGACCAGAGCATCGCTGTGTTGCCGCATCGCTGCGCCGACCAACTGCCCGATCACCGCTCGCTTTTCGGGCGGGAACAGGATCTGCGTCATCTCCGCCAGCGTCCCGCGATTGCGGTGCGCCGTTAACTGCAGGGCCTGCGGATCGATGCGGGAATCGTGCCAACGGAGGCGGACCGCGGATTCCGACGGGACTTGCTGAGCGGCCTGACTGCCCGCCGCTTCGCGTTCGGCGGCTGGCCCGGCGGTGTGCACCGTTTCGACGTAACCGACCTGGGTCCAGGAGCCGTCGGTTTGCTGGTAGAAAACCGGATCGCCCGCCGCGACCAGCCCGGGGGCGGCCGCCAGCAAGAGCACTCGATCGCGACCGAGCCAGAAATCGGCGAGCCGAGCTACCCGCTCGCTGCCGCCGACTTTGCCGATCAAATCGCCCAGCCCGATGGTGACGAGCAAGCAGACTCCTGTCCAGATCAGCCCACCGATGTAGCGGTCGCGACGTCGAGTGGGCGCTGTGGCAGGAGGCTGGGGCATCAACGGTTTACTGAATCGGAAGTGCGAAGTTGCCGTTGAGGTCGTGCCACACGGCGTGGATGTGATTGGCCGGCGTGCCCTCGGCATCGGGCTGCGTATTGACTAATTCGACCAAAAACGACTTTCCTTGGATGCGGTAATAGTGGCCGATGTTCGGCTCGGTCGCCCCTGCCCAAGCGAAGTGCACCGTTTGCGCCCCTTCGCTGCGAATCGTGTCCATCCGCTGCTTGCCAATCGGCTCCGCCAACACCCCGGCGTAAACTTCGATCAGCTTCAACAATCGCTGCTGCGAGGTTTCGTCCATCTCGGCCATCACCAACCCTTCGGGCGCGACAACATCCGGCTGCGGTTGGCCGGCAAAGCGGATTTCGGGCAGCGGCTCGGGAGCGATGATCGCCCGCTGCTTGAGTTGGGGCGACAGTTGGTTGATCAGCTCAAACGCGATGTCTTCTTCGAGCCGCAGGATTCGCGTCCCCTTGGTCAGCGGTCCCGGCACTTCGCTTTTGATCTCCGCTGGATTGGCGGCCACGAACTGCGGCGTGCTGCTGACGACCTGGCCATCGCGGCAGACGAAGTTCAGCGACAGATGGTGACCTTCGAAGCTGAACCCCCAAGCTCCCTCCGCCGCCGGGGTGCCGTAAATCGTCACGTAATACTTCTCGGGGTTGCGGCGCTCGTGGCTGGTGGGACCTTCGAAGTGGCGGAGCACGCTTTCCATCAACATGATTTTGCTCGCCTTGTCGTAGCCCGCTTCGCTCAGCGCGGCCCGCAGCGCCCGCAGCGCGGCGGTCTGCTGCGGCAGCGTCATGTCCATCAGCGGCAGCCCTTTGCGCGTCGGCAGCGGAATGAAGTTCCAGTTGACCCGCTCGGGCGAATCGTAGGCCAGCAGCGCCTTTTGACGCTGGCCCTCATCGAGCGTCTCGATCCAGGCGGTGGTATAAGTCTGCATCTGGGAGGCGGGCGCGTCGCCGGTCCGCATTGCCACGGATGCTCCCAACAGCGACGTGATCAGGAGGCCGGCGGCAAGTGTCAAGCGATGGGATTTCATGATTGCAAGCAAGATGTCAGAGGGAGGATCGTCCAACAGGTCAGGCAGGACTGACGGCAACAGGTGACCGAGGCAGGCAGGTGGGAGGGAAGGAGTCGCTCATCTTAGGCCTTGGCGGCACCGATTGCAAAACGCCCCGCCACCATTTTTCCAGTCGCCATCCGCAGCGACTGGCTGCTCCCGCTGCCGAACTGCGGCAACCGCCCAACCGTCGCCTATTCCAACATTGCGGGAGTCCAACATTGCGTGGGCGCGCTTTCCGTCACGGACCAGGCGACTGAGGTCGAGCCAACCGGTTCATCGGCACAATCGCCATCGCGGCCAACCAACTGTATCCACTTGCATTGGGGCCCATCCATCCGCCTGGCAGTCAGGTTATACTTGCCGCGGGTTTTTCTCCGCTCAGCAGGTTGAAGAGGCGACGGATGACACTTGACGGTACGTTCGAAGAAGCAATTGAAACCTCAGCCGATGCGGGTGATCAGCTCGACAGCAGAATCGTCATCGAGGCCGCCCTTGCCGAGTGTATCAATTACGCCTGCTGGCAGAACTCGGTCCCGCTATTGCAGACGCTGACGGTCAGCAATCCGACTGACGAGACGCTGAGCAATCTGCGGTTGGAACTCGAAGTGGTGCCTGGATTTGTCCGGCCTAAACGCTGGCTCATCGACCGGATTGGAGCGGGTGGCTCGATTGCAGTTCGCGATCGTGATGTCGAACTTGATCCGGCCTACCTCCTCGGTCTCAATGAGGCCGAACGCGGCATCGCGACCTTCCGACTGGTCGACGACCAGCGTGTGTTGGCGGAGGCGGCGCACGATCTGCGCGTGTTGGCACGGGACGAGTGGGGCGGGATGGGAACGATGGGCAGCCTGCTGGCGGCATTCGTGATGCCCAACGATCCGACATTGGCATCCGTGCTCAAATCGGCGGCCGATGCGCTGCATCGCCATGGGCATTCAGCAGCCTTGGATGGTTATCAAACTGCGGATCCGCGGCGAGCTTATTTACTGACCGCCGCGATCTGGTCAGCCGTCGCCGAACGGGCGCTGACGTATGCCAACCCGCCACGCAGTTTCGAGCTGGTTGGGCAGAAAACACGTCGGCCAGCTACCGTGCTCGCCGACGGGCTGGCCACGTGCCTAGACAGCACGCTGCTGTTTGCCGCCGCCATCGAAGCGGTCGGACTGAACCCGGTGATCGTGATGCTCGACGGGCACTGTTTTGCCGGTGCCTGGTTGGTTCAGAAGACGTTCCATCGCTTGATCGAATCGGACTGCAGCGAAATCCGTAAAGCGATCGCCGCGAACGAGTTGGTAACCTTCGAGACCACACTGATCACGCACCGCCCGCCCGCACGCTTCGAAGATGCCGCGCGCACAGCGGCGGCGGCCACCAGTGAATCTGAAGAAGCTCGGTTCATCGCCGCGATCGATATCGCGCGGGCGCGGATGGCGCAAATCCGTCCGCTGGCATCGCATGATTCCGCCAGCACCGCCGCGGAGCCCGACGGACAGCCATCGGGCCCCTTGCCGCTGCCAGCCGCGCCGGAGTTCGGCTCACTGGCCGCCGCGGAAGCGGAGGAAAAACCTGCGACCCCGGAAGGTCGGATCGACCGCTGGCAACGTAGGTTATTGGACCTGTCGCTGCGCAACCGACTGTTGAACTTCAAACAGACTCAGCAGACGCTGCCGTTCCTGTGCCCGGACATTTCACGCCTGGAAGATTTGCTCGCCGAGGGCAGCAAAGTTCGCATCGTGTCGCTGCCCGAGGAAAACCCCCAGGGCGATCGCGACGCGGAACTGCATCGCCAGAAGACCAATCAGGATCTGAATCTCGAGTTCGCACGGCAGGCGATGGACCGCCGCGAGTTATCCTGCCCGCTGAGCAGTGCGGAACTCGATAGCCGGCTGACGACCCTCTATCGCAAAGTCCGCAATGATTTGGCCGAAGGGGGCTCCAATACGCTGTTCCTGGCTGTTGGGTTTCTCAAATGGAAACGCAGTGCTGACGACAAAACCAGCTACCGCGCGCCGTTGCTGCTGGTGCCCGCCAAGCTGACCCGCAAGAGCGCCGTGTCGCCATTTTACCTGGAGCATCATGAGGATGAGGTACGGTTCAATGCGACGCTGGTGCAGTTGTTGAAGAAGGACTTTGGTCGCGATTTGTCACGTTTCGAGGCGAACCTGCCGACCGACGAAAGCGGCATTGATGTCCCCTTGGTGCTCGAGCAGATGCGGCGCGAGGTCCGTGACATTCCGGGGTTTGAAGTCGTCGATGAAGCCTCCTTGGCGACCTTTTCATTCGCCAAGTATTTGATGTGGAAGGACCTTGTCGATCGCAGCGAGCAACTGGAAAAGAACCGGGTCGTGCGGCACCTGATTCGCGACCCGGACCAACCATTCGGCTCCGCAGCGGGATCGATCCCGCGTCCCGAGGAGGTCGATCGGAGGTTTCAGCCGCACGAAATCTTTCATCCACTCGCCGCCGACTCCTCGCAATTGGCTGCGGTCATGGCAGCTTCGCAAGGTCAGGACTTTGTCTTGGTCGGACCACCTGGAACCGGCAAAAGCCAGACGATCGCCAACATGATCGCCCAGTGCCTGGCGACCGGAAAAACCGTGCTGTTTGTCGCTGAGAAGACCGCTGCACTGGAGGTTGTTTACCGGCGATTGCGGGCCCACGGACTGGGCGACTGCTGTCTCGAATTGCACTCTAGTAAGGCTGAGCGGCGGCTGTTTCTCGATCAACTCGATGCCGCGTGGCGGAACAATCGTCGACGCTGTGGGAGCGACTGGCTGACCATCAGCGAGCGGCTGAGGATCCGCCGCGACGAGTTGAACGCGTACGTGGAGGCGATCCACCAGCCGCATCCCAATGGCTGGACCGCCTACGAAGCCTACGGTGTTTCAGTCAAAGGTCGCGAGTTGGAAACACCTTCGTTGAACTGGCCGGAGACGGTGCAGCACGACACGGAAGCATATGAGGTGCTCCGGCATTTGGTCAGCGACATAGCGCTGACCTACACAGCGCTCGATCCCGCGGCGCCGCTTCCGCGAGTCAAAACGCCCCGCTGGTCCGTCGCTTGGGAAGTGACGCTGCTGTCGCGGTGTGAGGAGTTGAAAGCGGCTGCGCAGAAACTGCAGAAGGTTCTTGATGCGTTCACCGTCGAGCTCGGCATCGCCGGTAAAGGGACGGGATCGCAGGCGGAACTCGATCGCCTCGGCGGACTGGCAAAGACGCTCTTGGCCTGCGCGGGTGAGGACATGAGCCTGCTGTTCCACAAGCAGTTCAATAAGTTTGTTGCAGCGGTGGCCGATCTGCGCGCCGCAATCGCAAGCTATGAGCAGGCACGCACCGCCGCCGCAGCCGACTACGGGGACGAGTTGGAGCGGATCGTGGTCGACGACTTGGAGCAGCAGTGGCGACAGGCAAACGCCGCTTTCTGGCCGGTGTCCTGGCTGGGGCGGCGCAAGTTGACGCGTCTGTTGCAGACTTACGCGGTCAGCGGCGATGCCAATCCAGCCAGCGACTTATCCGCGATTCGCGCGATGCAGCAGCAGATCGAGGCGATCGACCAAAACCCGCTGGCCGGACAATCCCGCCACTGGCGCCGCAACCAGACCGACGCAGCCGCACTGGAAACGCATCTCGGTCAAGCGTCCGCTCTTCGCCGAGCGATCCTCGCGGTCGGTCAACCGTTGGCGGCGACGCCGCAGCTTTCCAAGGTGCTGTTCCCGATGATTAAGGGGACATCAAGCGACTTGCCAGTCTACCGCATCGCCGCCGAGCTGCTGCAAACGCTTACCGATTTTGAAGCCGCCGCGGCAAGCTATGCCGAGGCCGCCGGAGCGCGCGCCTTTGAGCCCGACGAGGGGGCGATCATCGGCGCCGCGCTGGAAACGGTCGAGCAGTTACAGACGCGGCGGACACAGTTGCAGCGGTGGACGGCCTGGTGCGATGTCACCGCTCGGGCCGAGGTCGCTGGCTTGACGCCGTTGGTCGCCGCCTTGGAATCCGGTCGGCTTGAGTCTGACCAGCTTGGCGAGAGTTTCGGCCTGGCTTACGCGCGGTGGTGGCTGCCGCGAGCCATCGACCGCAATCCGATTTTGCGAACGTTTCAGCGGTTCCGCCATGAAGAGGCGATTGCCGATTTCCGGCAACTCGACGAACTCGCCCGCCAGTCGGCGTCGACCAAGGTTAAAGAGGCGGTCTCGCACCAGTTGCCCGCGCCCGAGGGTGTTCCACGGCGGTCCGAACTCGGGCTGCTGCGGCACCAGATCGAACTGAAACGTCCCAGCCGATCGATTCGTTCGATGATCGCCGAGATGCCTGAATCGTTCGGCAAACTCGCGCCCTGCCTGCTGATGTCGCCGCTGTCGATCGCTCAATACTTGCCGGTCGAACAAGCTCAGTTTGATGTCGTGATCTTTGACGAAGCATCACAGATCACGACCTGGGACGCGATCGGCGCGATCGCTCGCGGGCGGCAAACGATCATCGTTGGCGATCCCAAGCAGTTGCCACCGACCAACTTCTTTGGCCGCGCCGAGAGCGACGAGGACGAACAAGCGATCGAGGATCATGAAAAGGATTTGGAAAGCATCCTCGACGAAGCCAAGGCCTCAGGGCTGCCGACCCTGCAATTGAACTGGCATTACCGCAGCCGTCACGAATCGCTGATCGCGTTTTCTAACTGGCACTATTACGGCAACCAACTGGTCACCTTTCCGGCGGCGGAGTCGCTCGACCGTGGCGTCGTCTTCCGGCACCTTCCCGATGCGGTTTACGATCGTGGGAAAAGCCGCACCAATCGCCAAGAAGCCGAAGCGATTGTCAGCGACCTAGTCGCGAGGATGAAACAGTGCCTGGCTCAGCCTGAAAAAGACCGGCTGACGTTCGGCGTCGTGACCTTCAACATTCAGCAACAAACGCTCATCCAAAACCTATTGGACCAAGCCCAGCGCGAGGTACCGGAGCTCGACTGGTATTTCGCCGACGAGCGAATCGAGCCGACGGTGGTCAAGAACCTCGAGAACGTGCAAGGTGATGAACGCGACGTGATGTTCTTCTCCATCACCTTCGGCGCCGATGCAGCGGGCAAAATCCCGCTGACCTTTGGCGCGCTCAACCGTGAGGGTGGTGAACGTCGGTTGAACGTGGCGGTGACGCGCGCTCGACAGGAACTGCGCGTGTACGCCTCATTCAAAGGGGACCAGCTCAATGCTGAACGTTCCAAAGCCCGCGGCGTGCGGGATCTGAAACACTTCTTGGAATACGCCGAGAAAGGGCCCGAGGCAATCGCCGCGCAAACCGAAGGCTCGCTCGGTGGCTTCGATTCACCGTTCGAAGAGGCTGTCTGTGACGCGCTGGCGGCCAGGGGTTGGCAAGTGGTCTCACAGGTCGGCGTGTCCGGTTTCCGAGTCGATCTTGGGATTGTCCATCCCGACAGACCGGGCGCTTACCTCGCGGGTGTGGAATGTGACGGCGCGACGTACCATCGTTCCGCAATCGCTCGCGACCGCGATAAAACGCGTCAGCAGGTGCTCGAGAACCTGGGCTGGAAGATCATCCGCATCTGGTCGCCCGACTGGTGGTACGATTCCGCTGCGGCCCTGCAACGTGTCGATGAGCAATTGCGAGAGCTGCTTGATCGTGAGCGTCTGCGAATCGATCTCATCGCCACCGATGACCCGCTCGCGGACCAGACGACGCCGGCACAGGAGCCCGTGGATTCCGTGTGGGAAGACGACACCGCAGATTTAGAGATCGTCCCCGACGCGGACGACCATGCGGTGGAGGAAGCCCAGATCCTGTTTCGCCGTGTCCGCCTGCCCGTAGGCGTCGATCCCCAAGCCCGTTTTTACGACAGCGATTATTCCGACGACTTGCGGACGATCATCCGCCAGGTGCTGGATCAGCACGCCCCCATCCGCGACGACGTGCTCGTCAAACAGGTCGCTAGAGCGCATGGGTTTGCGCGTACGGGGGCCACGATCAAAAAGCGAATTCTGGATCTGCTCGGTGAAGTCCCGGTGACGGAGGAGTCGACCGGTCGATTCTTTTGGCCGCCCGAAGGTCCTGAGAGCGTGATGTCCTTTCGCCACCCGCAATCGGCTGATCAGCGGCGTAGCGTCGACGAGATCCCGCTGGCTGAGCTGCGTGGGCTGCTTCAGGCCCAGCCGAAACTGATCGAGGCAGGCGATCCAGTGGCCGCTGTCGCAAAGCAAATCGGCGTCGGGCGGCTGACCCAAGCAGCACGCCAGCGCATCGCAGAAGCCATCGCCGATCCCAACTGACCTCGATCGCGCGTCGATCGCTCGACCGTCAGCCGGTGGTACGGTTTCAAAAAAAGGCGTCGACCGCGGCGATGGCGACCATCAGCGCGCCGAGGATCAGCTTGCCGGCTGTGCCGAGCAGCCGGCCGATCACGGCGCCCTTGCCGATGTCCATGCCTTCTTGCCACGAGCGCCCTTTCCACATTTCTCCTGCCCAAGCGCCGACAAACGCGCCCAGCGCCCCGCCCGCCAGGGCACCGACCACCGGTCCGAAGAGCGGAATCGGCAGACTGACGAACGCGCCGCCGAGGCTGCCGACGAGCGTGCCGACAATCGCCAACACCATGCCCCGGCGGCTTCCGCCCCGCTGACCAGCCACCGCCGCGCCGGCGAAGAATTCCAGCACTTCACCTAGTACCGCCAGAGCTGCCAGCACCCCGACCGTGGTCCAGCCAATGCCCGGCCCCGGCGTCTTGGGAAACAGCCACGCGAACAGCGCGGTACATCCCAAAATCAGCCAGTTGCCGGGTGCCGACAGCGCATTGGAAAGCCAAGCGGTTAGGTTCGCCAGCACCAGCAGCAGCGCCCAGACGTAGTACATAACGATCTGCCTTCAGACCCAGCATCTTTCCCTGCACCGTCCCAGTGAGTCACCCCGTGGCAGTAGCTATCAAAAAGACCGGGCAAACTTTGTTTGAGTGTAATTACTAGACGAGGCCTGCCGCCAATTCGGTAGTGATTGTGGCTCTAGCCGGGCGAGCACGCCAGGTGTGGTGTTTTAAAGCCAAAGTCTCCGCAAACGGCCCAGAACACGCCCGTTGCCAAAATACAAACAGCCGGCATGCGTTACACTCCGATTCTCCTCCTCTTCCCTCCAAGGCTGCGATTTCTATAAGCCACGCGTTAAACTGATATTTGATCGGAGAACTTCGATTGTGGATGCGCAGACGCTACCAGAGAGGGACGAAGCGGCGCAATGGGACCAGGATGGTCCCTGGGCGTCATCATCAGGGCGACGAATAGCGTGGCAAATCCGCTGGCGAGCGATCGCCGGATCAATTTGCACTAACGACCGCTGTTGTTATCTGTAGCATTTCGCTGGAAATCTTATCAATTCTGGTCCCCTCACGCCAGCTCGCCACCTTTACCTAAACTATTGGCACAAAGTCTGCATGCCATTTCGCTCCAGCGATCATATCTCATAAAAGCCGTTCCGGGCGGGTCGCGACTCGCACTAGACGCGCCCTTCTGATTCTGGTAACTAGCTATCCCGCTCGGGGTATCTTTTGATTGAGAATCGCTAATCTTATTTCCGGGCCCCCTCGTTAGCACCGTGGCGCGGCTCCTCAAGTTGTGGCGGCGCGTCACCTGTCAACGCTTGTGACCGGGGCGAGTTGGTCCGCTACGAATCACTCATCAAACAGTCGAAGTGCAGGAACAGATGGGACGAGCCCAAACAATTAAACATCGTTCAGGTGTGCGCAGAAGCCAACGTCGCCTGCGGATTGAGTCATTGGAGGGGCGTCGGCTCCTCGCCACCTATTATATCAACTCCAGTGAAGGAAGCGACGCGAATGCGGGGACGTCACCGGACCAGGCGTGGGCATCAATCGCCAAAGTAAATAGCGCCGCGCTTCAGGGGGGCGACGAGGTCTTGCTGCAGCGCGGTTCCGAGTGGAACGGGGAGCTTCGAGCCACACGCAGCGGGACCGCTTCCAATCCCATTCGCTTCGGCGCCTATGGTACCGGAGCTCGTCCCGAGGTCTTTCAGCTCTACGTCAGCGGAGATCACACGGTTTTTGAAGAACTGACGGTCGATCATCAGAAGAAATCGGGTGATGCGGTGCGGGTGCGCGGTGCTGCGGGCGTTGTGCTTCGCGACATGGAAATCCGCAACGGACTGAATGATGGTGTGGATTTGGATGACGCCGATGGGATCGTTATGGACGGCCTGTATATCCACCACTTTCTAGCGGGGACCTTTACCAACCAGGCCGATGCGCACGGCGTTGTGGCGACGGGTACTCGGGGTTTAACGATCCGCAATACCGAAATCCATCACGTTTCGGGAGATTCCTTTCAGGCGGACCCTGGGCGCAACGCCAGCGACATCACAACCGATATTTTGATCGAGGACAGCCACTTCTGGACCGCGCCGCTGGAGGCCGATTTTGGTGCCTGGCGCGCCGGCCAGCGGCCAGGCGAAAACGCCGTCGATACCAAGGTTGTCAAAAACGGCTGGGAGAACGTCGAGCGGATGCGGCTGACCTTTCGGAATGTGACCGCGCACGGCTGGCTTGCCGACGGCTACATCGGCAATAAAGCCGCCTTCAATATGAAGGAGAAAATTGATGCGGTGTTTGATGGGGTCACCGTCTACGACAGCGAGATCGCGTTTCGCCTCCGCGGCGCCCTCGGGAATGCTGACGTGACCATCCAGAATGCAGTGATCTATGATGTCGACAAAGCGTTCCGCGCCGAAGACAATCTAAAGAACCTCGAGCTCACCAATTCGACATTCGGCGATGGCATTAAGACGCTGGTTCAATTCGCTGGCGGGGACAGCGGCAAAAGCACTTGGAACGTTCGCAACAACGCGTTTGTCGGCAGCAAGCCCGGCGTTGCCACGGATCCCTCAAACCGCATCGCCGTTGCTGGCGATTTTGTCAATCCCGCAGCACGCGATTACCGGCTGGCAACGGGTTCCTCGTTAGTGGATGCCGGTACAAAAATCTCATCGATTGTGAGAGATCGCTCCGGCGTCGCCCGGCCTCAAGGGGCGACCCACGACGTCGGCGCTTACGAGCGAACCGCAACGACACCGCCGTCCCCGGCACCGGTCGCCGCGATCGACCTACGGAATCACCCGGTCGGTTCTTATGGTGGCAAGCAAGATAAGGGGACAGCCAGTGTGCAAGACCAGGGAGACACACTGCATGTGAAGGGCAACGCCTGGAAGCAGATCGCATTTCCTTATCAGGTAACTCCGGACACGATCCTGGAATTCGATTTCCGCAGTTCCGACCAAGCCGAAGTGCATGCGATCGGTTT
>Ga0182745_1000351_pt1 | contig 54055 bp, 73 predicted proteins | sample eDN3rd30CKraftBY_FD_128523 | JGI IMG/M metagenome (GOLD analysis project Ga0182745, IMG submission 128523) | Enriched backyard soil microbial communities from Emeryville, California, USA - eDNA 3rd pass 30_C Kraft BY (version 2) (version 2) | ecosystem: Environmental > Terrestrial > Soil >... | reverse complement strand
CAGCAGCCGTGGACCGGGTGGCGTGATAGCACTTTCCTGACAGCGGCCTTGACCTTGCCCTCGGGTGTTGTCGCCATGTCACCTTCCCATCAACAGCAGCATTTTCGTGGTGATCTGGTCAGCCAGCTCACTGCTGCCGGACCACATGGTCGGCATCGGGATGCGCTCGCTCACCACGGCCTTCTCCGCCCCTGCATAGCCAAGGTGAGACAGGGACATCGCTACCCGCAGGGTAACCGTGTCGTCAGGGTTGCGTGCAGTCATAATCTCGGCGTAGGTGTCGCCCAGCTTCGCGGCGCTCATGGTCTGGTATAGCTGCTCGATGAAGAAGTAGCGGCCAGCCCCAACAAAAGTCGCACCGGCCATAGTAAACTTGCTGGAAGCAGCGTTGTTGACAGCTTGCGATACCTGCGCGCCGGCCGCCATTACCGCGTTTTCAAGCTCCCGCAATGTTTGATCGGAGACGTATATTTGCGCGGAGCCGACCGGCAGGTAAGCGCCAAAATCCATGGCTTGGGTGAACTTCTCCAGCAGGTGAGCGCGGAGCCGGTTGCTGTCCAGCATCTGCAGGGAGCCGCCCCGGTCGACCATTGACATAAACCGGATGGCTTCAACGAATGCCTCATAGAACGGGCGCATGGGATGTTCCTTCAGGGTGACCAGTGGGCGCATTGCTTGACCGGGCACCAGCCCTTGCACAGCCCGCCGGGCTTGGCCGGGAACTCGCTGTTCTTGGTGGCGGTCTCCAGCTGGGCAATGCGCGGCAGCATGTGCGCCCACAGGGTGGTCATGTCGCTGCGGGCAAAGTCGGCGCGGCTGGACTTGTTATGTTCCAGCCAGACGAACTCGGTGCGGACCTTCTGCACCTCGGGGTAATGGGCCATGATGCATGCGGCCATCAGGGCCAGCTGCGTGCCGTCTTCCTTCACCTTGCCGGTCTTCCAGTCGACGGCGGCGGCCACCGGACCTACCACGCGGGTAACGTCCGAGACGCCGCGATACCAGACGTCCTTGGCGAAGAATGCGCAGCCCTTCAGCTCGCGGGTCATGCCCAGCTTCTGCTCGACGTGGAGCTGGCCAACCTGCACGGCCTTGATCATGTCGCACCAGCGCCGCATCTCGGCAGCGAGGGGTTCCTCGATATGGCCGCCGGCCTTGATCGGGATGTCCTTGGTGAGATAGCGGGCGATGGCGATGTGAACGTCATTGCCCTTGTCCAGCACCGGGCTGGCGTCGCGCGGGACATCCTTGGCGATGTCCTCGTGCCAATGGCGCTTCGGGCAGGTCTCGAAACTTTTCAGCCGGGAATAGCTCCATGTGAACGGCTTGATGACGACCTGTCCGCTGCCGTGATCGACAGTCGTGATTTTGAACATGGAGTTGCCTCGACGGACTGTGTATTTATGGTGCCAACACACCATAAATACAGGTTGTTACTGTGTCAACACAGTACCCATGTGGGTAATCAGTTATAATATGCGCCGCTGGTAGGGCGTGGCGCGCGCTCGGTCAGGCCGTGCGTCTTGCGGTCGATGTCAGTCACGACGTGCTGCATGTATGGCACCATCGCAGGGCCAAGCTGGTGCATGAACGAATGCACCGCATACGGGCTACCGGAAATGACTGACGTGAACCCGCCCCATTGCGGCAGCACGTCATCGGGCGTCGTGCGGTCTTCCTTCACGGCGGCGTGGATCATGATGGCGTCGATCTTGTCTTCCTTGGCCAGCTGCAGCAAACGCTCCAGCTCCTCAACCAGCTTGTCCGTCATTTACAGTCCCCATAGGTCAGGCCGGTTGCCCCCTCGGCGTCCAGCGGGATGTCTGGCCCCCACCACGGGCGCCGGCGCATCTCCTCGATACAGGCCAGCTTCACCTCCTCGGCCAGCCATTCTGGCACAACGAAAATGATTTCGTCATGCACCTGTGATGCAAGGCGCACCCCGTAGTTATGATACCGCCGCGCGACGCGCACGGCAGCGTCCATGGTGCAGATGCGGGCAAGCGCCTGAATGATGTTCTCCAGCATCTTGCCGCCGTAGATGTATTTGATGCGCTTGCCAAAATCGAACGCCCACTGCCCGTCGCCCATGTTCCGCAGGTTATGATACTGCAGCAGCATGCCGTTGGGCAGCACGATGGCGTTGTGGATGAACCTGACCGGCCCCATCTCGTGCTGGAAGCCCTGCATGGCCATCTGCGGCAGCAGTTGCTGGAGCGTTTTCCAGCGGGCTGTGATGTTGGCATAGCGCCGCCGGTATGCCTGCACGATGCGCCGGCACTCCTCCTCCGGGATGATCATCTCCCGCTTCAGCTCGTTGCGGGATGCGACACGCACCGTGTTCTGGAACTTCGGCGCCCCCATGTTATAGCCAAGCCCAAGAATGGACTGCTTGCCCACAAAGCGCTCATCCTTGTGGGTCGCCTTACTCACGGGGTAACCGTAGATGGCCTCGCCGGCGAACAGGGAGTAGATGTCCTCGCCGGCAGCGAAGGCGTTCGTCAGCTCCTCCTCGCCGCTGAACCAGCCGTTCATGCGCGCCTCGATCTGGGAGGCGTCGACGGCCACCACCTTCATGCCGGGCATGGCCTTCAGCGCATGCCGCAGCTTGGAGCCGCGACCAAGGTTCTGGACGTTCAGCTTCCAGTCGCCGGACAGGCGGTGGGTGTGGGCGCCGGAATAGCGCAGCGGCATTGGCATGGCGCCGGACGATCCGTCGGCCCACGTCAGCCGGGAAATGTTGATGAACCGCTGGGTCCGCGTCTCCTCAATGGTGCTCTTGTGGCCAAGGCGCGCGGCGCAGACAGCCTGCACGTCCGGGTTGGGGTGGTTCTCCATCAGGTCGACAAAGTCCTTGTCGGACTTGGCGAATGCATAGATGGTTTTGTTCGTCGTCGGCGACACCTTGGTAGGCGGCTCGACGCCCAGCCCCTCCAGCACCTCGGCAAAGCGGACATCGGACATCAGCGCCTTGCGGTCGGTCAGCCCGGTGCGCTGCAGCAGCTCCTCTTTGGCCCGCACCACGTCAGCATAGTGCTCATGCAGCAGCGGCGCATCCAGCACGAACGATGGCTGCACGGCGCAGCGCAGCACCTGATCCATCACGGCGTATTCGCTGCGCGGGAAGTGCGGGCGCATGGCCTTGAAGATGTCGCGCTCCTGTGTGGCGTCATCCATCGCATACCTGCAATGACCTTCCCACAGGCCCCGCGCCTTGATCTGGTCCTTGTACAGGCCCCGGACATTGGCCAGAAAGCCGCCCTTCTTGCCGACGCCAAAATACTCCACGCATGCCGCCAGCGACACCTTGCCAGTCTGGGGATAGATCAGCGCCCGGGCCATGCCCATGGTGTCGATCATCAGGGGCGGCGTCCAGCCATAGCGGTATGACAGGATGCACATGTCAAACAGGGCGTTGTGGGACAGCACCGCCACCGGGTTACCCCGCAGGGTATTCAGGTAACGGCAGAAGTCGTCATGCTCCAACGTGAACGCTGGCCCGTTGTCGTCTTCACATATGGCAACGACATTCATTTCAAAGCGCCGGTCAAGGATGTATTCAACCGGCGTCATGCGCTTCAATGAATATTCGGTGTCGTAGTATGTCTCGAAGTCGGCAACGATGTACTTTGGGGCCATGTCACGTTCCTATATCCAGCATCATGGTTGACGATCTCTGACACATATACGGATGCGGGTCGGTGCCTTTCAACAGCTTCACCTTGGTGATCACCTCATCCAGCAGCTCGCACCGTTCCTTCAGGTTCGTTGGTATCCAGCTGTCCTTTGGCTCCACCTGCCGGAACTTGGCGATGCTGGGCATTGCAAACCCTTCTTCCTCCAAGATCATCGGCAGGCTGTGGAGGTACTGGCGGATGAACGGCATGCCGTGGCTTTGGGCGATCATTTCAAGGTTGGCCGGCATGTCCAGCAGCTGCTTCATTGTATTATGGAGGTTGGCTAGACGTTGTGTGTTGTCAGCCAGCAGTTTGGTGAACTTATCTGACGCCAGCACCCGCTCGGTGTCAAGTATTTGTGTGTCTGATGCAACCACTTTATGGTTGTCATCGACATACACAGTGACATTCAGGCTTATACCACCGACGTCTATATTATTGGTCAGGCCCCCATACTGTATATCACTTGCATGTTTAGCCATGGCAATGGACGCCGGGCCATGCTCACCCCATATCAACTCTGCAACTTCCTCATGTGTCAGCGTGACAAACGGCTGGTTGTAGGATCGGTACAGGCGCATGTAGTGGAGAATTGCTGAACGGAGAGCGGCTGCGCGCCTTTGGGTAAGGGGCATGTTGCCCTTGCGTATGAACCGGGCCATGGTGCTGCTCCTGTTACCTCCGGGGTAGGTCAGGCGCGGAAGCGTTCCCCCGCGCCGATGTCACGGTACGATCGTGTGATCACGATCTGGTCGAGGCGTTCGTGGCTGTCATGCAGCTCACGGTCGACACACAGGATGTTGTCCTGTGCGTTCCACACCGTCAGCATGCGCCTGCCGTTCTTGGTCAGGCCGTCCACGAAGCGCAGGATGAATGCCGGGCTTGCGTTGCTCACTTGATCCATTCCTTCAGGTTGTCGGCAGCGGTGCGCGCCGTGGTGGTGAGGATGTTGCGGACGTCGGCGTTGTTGCGGACGTCGTCAGGGTCGACCCCGATGAACTCCTCCAGATGGTCAATGATCTCGGTCAGCTGGGCGTCGCCATCAATATTGAGCGCCTTGGCGAGCTGGACGATCTCCGCGATATTCGTGATAGCACTGTCGCGGAAAATGCCAGCCTTGGTGGGCGTGCCGTCAGCGAGCGTCTTGCTCCGCTCCTCGAATGCCTCCATGCGCATGATGAAGCTGGTGACCGGGCCCAGCAGGCGCTCCAGCACATCGCGCTTCGCCGCCGTCCACGCCACCTCGGCGCTGCGGTCCATGGCGCGCTGCAGGGATGACACGACGGGGCCGGGCAGGCCGGTGAACTGGCCGGCGGGATAGTCCTGCACGTCGAACGACAGCGTGTAGGCGTGCTCGATCTCCTCGCGCGTCAGCTTGTCGACATGCAGGTTGCCGACGCTGGTCTGGGCCTTCATCATGATGATGTCGGCGTCGTCAATCATCCGCTGCCGGGCCGCGTCGAACTCTTTCTTGACGGCGCCGTAGCGCTGGATGAAGTCCATGAACCGCAGGTTCGGCAGGATGCGCCAGCCATCGTCGCGGAACGGCGTCGTCAGGTCATGCAGCACAACGCGGGCGCGCTGCTGGATGGCCACGATGTTGCGGTGGTATTGCTCGGAGCCGGCGATGCGGGACACCAGCACGCGGGCGCTGCCAGTGGTGGCGTTGGCGTCCTTGGCCACCTTCTCGCTGGCGCCGCGATCGGTGCGCGATGCGCCCAGCGCCGTGGTGGCGACGCGGGCCAGAACCGTGCTGGCCTGCAGCACTGACATGATGTCGGACATGGTTACCTCCGGGGGGTATGAAGTAAACCCCGCCGATGGGCGGGGTTGTGTGATCAGTCGATGTCGACGGCGGCGAAACTTCGCGCCCTGCCGGCCTGTAGCGCGTTCTCAACCATGTGCTGGGTTGGAACCTGCTCCGGCGGTGGGAATGGGCCGTGGTAAACGGCTGGCTCGTCAGGAGAGCTGGCGGCGATCCAGCGCCGGCCACACTCAATGCCGTCGCAGCCGGCGGCGACATACACCATGGCGCCCTTCAGCTCGTGCAGCGCCTTGTCATGCTCGCCGCGCGCCATCATGCCCAGCGCTTCCTCGATTTTCTTGTGGGCCTGCGTCAGCGCGCCAATGCCGCCGGTGTCGCGGCTGTTGCGGATGATCTGCTGCTCGGTGAACGGCTTGCCATTGCCGTGGCGCTGCACGCCCTTGCCATGGCGGCTCTGCTCATAGGCGGCGGCCAGCCAGCGGGCGAGGATGTTATAGCCGTTGTCGGTCGGCATGGAATAGGCGGGTGGCAAGGGGGCTTGGCTCATGTCCTGTCTCCGGTTGACCGGAGCCAGCGCGCCGCGGCGAGCAGCACCTTGGACAGCTTCAGGGATACCTGCTGGGTAACCGTCAGCGTGTCTTCAAAGATGGCGCCGGTGATGGCGTCTGGCTGGTTCTGGTATTTGCCCCTGTAGGGCATTTCGGTGGGCTCCTCGCAGCGCAGGAACAGCAGCTGCGCAATGGGCGTGCCTGCCTTGATCCGCACCGGCCACGGCAGGTGGCGGGTCATCTCCACCACCAGCGTGCCGGCGAACCCCGGATCAACGAACGTGCTCTGCGAGGCGTTGATGAACACCCGGGCGTTGGTGCTCTTGGCCTTGACCAGCGCGCCGACGTCATCCGGGATATTCAGGCGTTCAATGGTGCGGCCCAGCCGTCCCCAGCCGGGCCATACCCATGTCGTGTCCTTGAGGCGCAGGTCGTAGCTCGCCGGCCCCAGCCCATACGTGCGGCCGTTGGACAGGCCACGCTCATCGAAGGGTGTGATCATGCCCTGCTGGGCCAGTGCGCGTATGCGCTGGGTCGGGAGCAGCGCCATCTTACTGGGTCGCGCGCGCCGGGTCGTTGTCGTAGGCCATGGCCCCGCCGGCGGCCTCGGCGGCCTCGTGGGAGTAAGCCTCGCGCGCCGCCCGGGCGAAGTCGCGCAGGTGCGGGTCGGACGGGTCGATCGTGGCGTGCCCTTCCGGCACGCGCACCATGCCCTGCTGGGCCGGGTGGACGCCCATGCGGACAGCTTCAGCCTCGGCGTCGCGCATCGCCCTGCCGGCGTTGACCTGCTGCATCTCGCGCTGCTCGTACAGCTTGCGGGTGCAGTCCTCGGCGTCGATGGCCGATGCGTGGGTGATGGCGGCGCCCTGACCGGCGCGCAGCACGGCGTTGACGGCGTTGCCCAGCGCCTCGTCAGAGCTGGAAGCCAGCACCGAGTGGAGCAGCGGGGCCGGCGCGCTGGCGCCACTGGAGACGTGCAGAAGGACGATGAAAGGTCGAATGGACATGGTTACCTCTTGGGTAGGGAGGGGGCGTGTGGTGGCGGGGCGCTAACCCGCTATTGGCTCCACGACAGGGCCGCCCGGGGGATACGCCCGGGTGTGCTTCCGCTCCAGCACCGCACCACACTATGCAGCAGGTTATTTGCCTGCCCTGCTGCAATCTCTATTTCAGGACCGGCGCAGCAATATGCGGGTGGGCCTCGTAGCCGGTCAACCCGGCGCACAGGGCGTCCACGCTGTGGTCCCAGACATTCTTTGCGGTCGGCGCCGTGAACGCCGGCGACGGCTTTGCCGGCCGCGACAGCTGCTCCATCGCCGGGACGTAATGCACATCGTACAGATGCACGTCCCCGAACTGCATGTGCAGCGTGCCGGGCTTCAGGTTGATCCCCTCGACGGCGCACATCAGCGACAGCAGCATGGCGTAGCTGGCGATGTTGAACGGCACGCCGATGAAGATGTCGGCGCTGCGCTGGAACATCACCAGATCAAGATGCTCGCCGTCCTCGGACACCACGAACTGGAACGTCATATGGCAGGGCGGCAGCGCCATGGCCGGCAGGGCTGCGACGTTCCACGCATTGACAACGTGGCGGCGGCTGTAGGGGTCTTCCAGCAGGGCGCGCTGGACAGTGGCCAGCTGGTCGATCTTCTCGCCGCTGTTGCCGGTCCACGCCCGCCACTGCGCCCCGTAGATCGGGCCAAGGTCGCCGTTGGCGTCAGCCCACAGGTCCCAGATATGGACGCCGTGGTCATGCAGGAATTTGGTGTTGGTCTGGCCGGTGGCAAAGAACATCAGCTCGGCAGCGATGGCCTTGGTGTTCAGCCGCTTGGTGGTCAGCAGCGGGAACCCGTCCTGCAGGTTGAACTTCAGTGTCGCCGGGCCGTGCCTGTAACAGTCGCCGTTGCGCATCGGCGCAACCTGCCCCACCGTGCATGCCTGCAGCAGCTTCAGGTAGGGATAGTCCTGCGACCACGGCGCGATCTGGTTGGGGCTGTAGATGTGGAGCATGCCGGCATCGTGCTCGACCACGAAGCGCGGCTTGCCGCTGCTGGTGAGAAAGCCTGACCGCACCTGCCCGGGCAGGTTATAATCGCCAGACACTTTCCAGACTTTCTGACCGACAACGAATGTGTTCATGGGGTGATCCGTCTTCAGGGATTTTGGCGGTATTTTGCAGTTACAGAACAGTTACCACCACGGGTAAACCTGTGTCAATACAGCCACAGCACAAGTTTTGGTGTGATCCGGCTGGGGCTTGATCACACCGCGCCTTTATGCCTATAGTGTGTCCACTGACGACGGACGACCTCTGGGCATGGTGCTGGCCCCTGCAAGTATTCCTTCCTTGCAGGGGCCTTTCATTTGTCAGAGTGGCCTGATCGTCGCCAGTTCATTCAGGGCGTCGTCCAAAATAGCGCTGGCCCTGCTGGCGTCCTGAACCTTGGCCATCAGCTTTCCAGCTTCCATGTTGGCCTCGCGCAACAAGTGGAAATACATATATATTTCATTCTCGTCGCCGTCGTAGCCTTGAGATGGTTTGGATGTAACCATGATCCGCCACGGCTTCGACGGGCTGATCTGTTGCACGTCTTCCACATGCACCCTGACATCGGTGGACATATTCGGGGTGACCATCGTCGCCGTCTGGTCGAACAGCACCTCCGGCTCCTCGACCGGCCGCGCCAGCCCACTGCCTACAAGCCAGATTTCCTGATTGGGCAAGCCACTGGGGGTGATCACCACGTTGTCGGGGTGGATTTGCACCGGGCCATGCACCCGGACGCCGGCCTTGTTGATCGCGTCGACCGTGATGCGCACGCGCAGCCCGCCCTGCCGGGCCAATACCAAGACGTTGTTGATGTCCATTGCTACCTCCATGGGTAACGGCAGCTTAGACGCTGACCGTCACCGCCTCGCCAAAGGGATAGTCGTCAGGCTTCTTGCCGACGGTGCCCCAGATTGTGGGATAATCCGGCTCCTCGGCCGGGAATGAGCCCCACCCGTCAGTGAGAAACACCAGCGCTTCAGGCTGCTCCTCCATCATGTCGATGGCCTCGAACACGGGGCGGAAGTCGGTGCCACCACCGCCCGGCGCACCCTTGCGTTGCAGGGCGGCCAGATCGCTGACCTCCTCAATCATGTCGATGCGGTGGACGCGGGCGTCGCACCACAGCACGCTCACGCTTTGCGGGCGCACCTCCTCCAGCAGGCCGGCCATCTCGCTGAAGAACACGGTCAGCAGCTGGTCGGTAATGGAGCCGGAGGTGTCGATGGCGACGCAGACGTGGCCCGCCATGTCGCCCATGCTGGTCGGGAGCACCAGCCGGTCGGCGCGCGTGATAGCACGCCGGTTGGGGCGCTTCCAGTTCCAGCTGCCGGAGCCAAGGTTGCGGGCAAAGGTGGAGCGGATGAACTCGCGCCAGTCTACCGACGGGGTAAGCCACTCGCCCAGCACGCGCTCCATGTTGCTGGGCATCTTCCCCTGCGCCTTGGCGGCGGCCATGGCGGACGTGACAGCCATGCGCCATTCATTCTCGTTGCGGCTGTCCACGACCTGCTGCGCCGGCTCACCGCTGGCGCTGCCGGGCTTCAGCAGAACGTCAAAGCCCTTGCCGCCCTTGCCACCCCCGCCGGCCCCATCCTTGTCGAACAGCTTGGCGTATACGTCCACCACGGCATCGTGGCTGTTGCCGATGCTGCGATCATGCAGGGCAATGGGGGGGAAGCTCCCAACCTTGTCCTCGATCAGCATGTCGTTGATGACATAGTCGGCGGCCTTGTTGTGGATGTCATGGACAAACGGCAGCTCGGCGCCGGTGGAATACACCACCTTGCCGGCCTGCGACATGCGGAAGCCCTGCCCCGGGTGATCGAACACGCAGTGCAGCACCTCATGGGCGATGATGAACACCTGCTCCGCCAATGAGAACCTGAAGAACGTGTCCGGGTTCAGGATCAGGCGCTGGCCATCGGTCGCGGCGATCGGCACCGCCGGGTGGCGGGTGAACAGCGCCAGCCCGTCCCGCGACATCATGGTGTAGAGGATGTGGGTGAAGAATGGCGTCTGGTGAAGCACCGCGGCGCGGCACTTCTCCCAGTCGCGCTCCTGCGCCGGGGTCAGCGCGACAGCTTCAAAGGTCGGGAGGGGACGGATTGTGTTCGTAGCCATCGAATGCTTCCTTCAGCTGCGAAAGGTTATCGGTGCGGTTGGGCGGCGTGGTTGCGCTCATCACAACTCCCACCTTTGCCTTGTCACCGACCAGCAGGGCGGCGAACGCCTGAAATTCCAGCGCAAGCCCAACCAGATGTGTGAGCAACATCTTGCGCTCAACATCTGAAATCTGACGGTTTTTAGTGATGTTCAGGGCCAGCATTGCACCAGTGCTGCTGGCATGGTTGGTTACCTCACGATGAACCCGGACGTAATCATCCGTAATTGATACATTTGTCATGGTGTTTACCTCCGGGGGTAAGTGCGGTCAGGCGGGCGTGTCCTCCGCAACGGGCAGGTCGAACAGGTCATTGATCTTGCCGACCTGTACCACCGGGACCTGCCGGCGCTGCAGCTTGTAGTCCCGATAGAAGGGCTCGCCCTCGGGCCATGCGTCGTGCATCGCCTTGACCGTGCGGAAGGTGTCCAGCATCGTCCGCAGTGTCTTGCCAGCTTGGGCGCGTTCATTCTTCAGCTTGTCGCGCTCGCGGGCATGGGTGGCGATGCGGCGGGCCATGCAGTCGTCCGTGCCGTCATCTGTGAAGCTGCCATGGATGTGGTGGTGATTGACCCACGCTGTGTTGTCCCGGTCGAGGGCCGGCACGATGACCGGGTCGCCCTCGGACCTCATCGCCAGCTCGATCTTCTCGCCATGGGCGTTGACCCGCAGCACCCGGGTGCGCGCCACCCAGCGGGGCGGCAGCTTCTCGGCGATGTCCAGCCAGCCCTTCTTGAACAGCGCGGCGTGGACCTCGCGGGCCAGCGCATCCTCGGCGACGGCCATCGCCTCCTTTCTGGCGTCGAAGGCATGGGCTTGGGCGCGCCGGACAATGGCCGCGCGCATGTCATTGTTCAGGTAGGTCAAGGTTACCTCCCGGGTAACGGGTGGGTGAGCGCGTGATAGCACGCGCCCGCCGACGGTTACTGGATGGCTGCGAACAGGGCGCCGTTGGCCTTGATCCACCGGCTCATGGCCGGCGTCTCCAGAATGGCGTGCCGGAACTCGACCGACCGTTTCATCATCTGGGTGGCGAACGACACGCTGAACTCGCGCGGGAACCGCTCCATGTAGGTGGAGATGGGGTCGATGGTGTCGACCTCGACATATGAGGCCAGCTGGTGGGCGACCAGCATCGCGGCGTCGGGCTTGTCCGGCACCGAGGTTGTCTCCGGGTTGGCGATGATGTCCGCCACCGATGGCATGTTGTAGGCCAGCGTCAGCGTCGCCATCAGCTGCAGGGTCGCAGCATTGCCGATCGTGCCGGCCACCAGCTCACGCGCCACGGCGTCGGTAAGCATCTCGCGGTCAGGGTTGCCGCCGCGCAGGGCGTGCAGCACGTCGCCAGCGGCCACCAGCGAGCGTGGCGTACACCACGGCCCCTGCTCCTTGGGCACGTCACCATCGAACACAATGCCAGGGTTCTGGGTGGCGAAGAACTGGATCAGCGGGTCAATGCCCACGTCCATCGCCCACTTCTCCCACGCGCTCACGCTCGGGTCGATGTTGATCTCGACGCGGCGGTTGATGACGAAGTCAAACGCCTTGGTGACGCCGGAGCGATCCTTGGCGCGGTTGGATGCTGCGATGACCGACCAGCCGTCGGGCAGCTCCCATGGACCGATGCGACGGTTAAGCAGCAGCTCGGCGCTGGCCCGCTTCACGTCGGCGTCACCCTGCCCATACTCGTCAAGGAACAGGATACCCCGGGGGTAATCGGACACCAGCCTGTGATTGCTGGTCTGCATCCACGGCGGCATGGTGAAGCGGGAGACGGCGTTGCCGCGGCTGTCGTGGTCCGGCACCATGTAACCCAGCAGGTCAGGCGGCGTCATCGTGGCCAGAAACAGCGTGGCGAAGCCCCACTCCTGCCCGGTGCGGACGGAAGCGGCTGCGACCTGCTGACGGACAAAGTCAGACTTGCCGACGCCGGGAGGGCCGACCAGCTCGATTGACTTGCCGCTGTCCAGCAGGGCGGGGAAATTGTTGGAGAGGGTGTGCAGGTCCATAACTTTTCCTTCTCGACGGTACGATACAAACGGTGGTGTGGTTGTGTGACGGGTTCAGTCTTCCGGTGGGGCGTCTGTCTCGTGCAGGCTCCACATGCGGATGTTGCGCTCGGGGATTGCGATGGTCTGCAGCCCCTGCTTGATGACCAGCTGGCCGGTGCGGCCAATCTGCTCGGCGAGGTGGGTGGCGATGGTGACGCCGGCGCGGATTTTGTAGGTCTTGACCTCGCCGTCGGTCAGCTCGACAACCAGATTTGACCACCGCACAGGGTATGCGGAGCGGTTATCCTCATGCATCGGGTTACCCTCCGGGTATCAGGCCCGCAGCTGCACGGCGAGGAAGTCGTAGATGCTGCTGCCCTCGCGCGCTGCGCGGTCTTCGATGGCGTCCTCGGCCGCGCCCTCATCCGGGTACGGTCCATAGAAACGCAGCCCGTCGATGACGTCGCCACCAATGACAACCCATGGCTTCTCTGGCGGCGGCTCGGGCTCGGTCGGGCCAAAGACCTCCTGCTTCATGGGCGTGTAGCCCTTGGTCGGCACATAGGCGGCTTCGATGACCACGGCGCGTCCGGTCGTGGTGACCAGCCGGGCGTCGACCAGCTCCTGCATGGCGGCGGGGCGATAGCCCCGGTGCGGGAAATAGAACTCCCCCTGCTGCACGCGCTCCAGCAGCTTCCGCGCCCGTCCTGACAACGGTTTATCTGACATGGTTACCCCCGGGGTTGCCACCACCGGCGAACCGGGGCGGGCTCAAATGATGCGATGGACTGCAGGCGGTCGATGGCCTCCAGCTGCTTCTCGCGCGCAATGCACCTCGCCTCGCGCAGCGCTATGGCCTTGTCACGGGCCGCCAGCTCCTCCGCCTGCCGGCGCAGGGTCCGCTGGATCACGACAAGCTCGCCATGCACCGCAGTGACGCGGGCAACCAGCAGGCTTGCTGTCTCGTCGCTGGATGCGCCGGGCGCCGGCGTGACGCCAAGCGATGCAGCCAGCTGGGCGACGGCGTGTGATAGCACCGGCGCGCCCTCCTCTCCGAAGCCAGACATTCATTCCTCCTTCTCGGGCAACGGCGGGAACTCCCGCTCGAACCAGTCGATGACGATCCTGAAATGCTCACCCATTGTGATGTCGTCAGCCGGCAGCTCGACGCGCTTGACGGTCTTCGCCGCATCGCGCTGGGTGAGCATGGAGCCGACGGTGTATTCCGCGTTGCCATCGCGCTCGGCCCAGTGCCGGCGCAGCTCCCTGTCGACCCACTGCTTGTATGCGGTGCGCTCGGCTGGCGCCTCGCCGCCATTCAGCAACGCCTCATAGGTGAGCTGCTCTTTCAGGCTGCGACCATGTGCTGCGGCAAAGCATGCATTGATGCGCCGGTGATATTCTTCAATCTCCATCGGGTTACCTCTCGGGGTATCTGGTAGCAAGCCAGTCATTGAATGGCTGGTCTTGGTCGACTTCATGGTATTCATCCCGCCGCGTCTCTGACCAGTCGTGGAAATTCCATGACCAATGCCCCTCCAGTGTGGAGTAATCGGGCTCAGATAGTGCAATATCTGTCAACATCATCTGTATAACAGACAGCCCTTTTGCGCGGGCATAGATGGCATACCGCTGCGCCTGCACGTCGAGCAGGACAAGGTTCAGCAGCTTTTCAGGCATCATCTCGGCGACCGGCGCGGGTGTCGCCATTGACAACCCACGGCTGAATACCTGTGCTGCACTCATGCGGACATCATAGGGAGCTGGCCGGTTAAATTGGATCGCCCCGGGTCCGCCGGTTTTTGAACTTGGGCTTGCCGGTTTTCTCATGGGACAATACCTCCGGGGTAACCGTCTCGATGCTGGCGCGCAGGCCATTGAGCGCATCATGGCGCCAGCTCACCGCGCCCATGCGGACAAACACCTTGGGTTTGAGGCTGGGGTAAAGCTGGTTGACGCAGGTGAATAGCTCCTCCGCCGTTGCGATGATGACTTCCAGCAGGTTGATGCGGCTCTGCCCGGGCGGCAGCTGCGTGATGTAGGTCCGCAGCGAGCTGTCATTGTTGGTGATGATCCTCCCGGCATTATGGAGGATGGTGGGCGTGTCGCGGACAGTGGGAGCGAACACACCAATGCCGGCGACGGCGCGATCAAGCAGCTCTGTCACCTTGCTGCCAATAAACTTGGTGCCCACCGTGTAAACAGCTACCCGCAGCTCGATGCGGACCACCAGCCCGGCCGGCCCCTGCTGGCGCGTCAGATAGCGGCCCAGCGTGGTGCGCACGGTGTCGTCAGTGTTGGGCTTGCCCGCGGCAATCGTGATAGCACGGCTCATGGCATGACCTCCGGTGGGTATCTGGCGATAAGCCATTCTTCAAAAGATACTTCGCCGCTTACGGAGTATTCATGGTAGTTGTCCTCCATGAAATTGTGGTAGCCATCATCCCAGTCAAAGATTAAATCTGTTTTGACTGAGCATTGGGTGAACTCCCTGATGCAGGCGCGCACTTGGTCCAGCCCAAGATGTCTGGCATATATTGTCCAGTATGGCCTCGACCCATACCATTGTTTGAGGTAGCCGATGGAGCAACTAGCCATATGGTAGTTCCCACTTGTATGAGTACTGCTTCATGACGGTAGGCTGGCCCCTAAAGTGATCGCTACCTTGGGGGTAGCGTTCCTTCAGGTAGCCCACGAAGCCATAGACGCGGGCGCGGGCGCCAGTCCTGTCGCACTCGTCACGCTGGGCAATGACCCATGTGGCCATGCCATGATGCCACGCGCTGCCATACAGGGCGGCGTCCATCAGGAAGCGGCGCGGCATTGTCAGGGAGGTGCCGCAGGCATAGAAGCCAAACAGCATCTCCCCTTTATATGGTGGTTCCTTCATGGCGCTTGCCCCTCCAGTGCTCCATGCCTCCCGGGTATCGCAAGGCGAACCATGCTATAAGGGCATATGACCCGCTGCCATCGGTCGCGCTCCTGTGCTGGTTTGCTTCATCCGCAACCCATCTGCCGAGGCCAGCATGCCAGTCAACGCCATGCAGGGCGGCGTCCATCAGGAACCGGCGGGGCATCGACATGCTGGAGGCGCAGGCATAGAAGCCATACAGCGCATCACTTTGGTATGGCGCGCGGCCAATCATCGGGTTACCTCTCGGGGTACTTGCGCAGCAACCAGTCGGTAAAGTCATCCAAGGATCGTGTCATTTGCTCACCACGATAGGTGGCGTACATTTCATTCACCCACCGATGGTAATCCGGCATGTGGGGGCTGGCGCTTGCGGTGACTGAAAATATGACCTGCTGAAGCACTGTCCTATTGTTGGCGGACGCATACGCCCTGAACCCCTCGAACTGTCTGTCGTTCAGCGTCATGGACAGCAAATCAATTGGCGTCATGGCTGCATCAAACATGGCGGTTACCTCTCGGGGTATTTGTGCTCCACATACCGCACGAAGTCCTGCTCTGTCAGGCCATCAGGGCTCGGGCACGCCTCCTGCCGCAGGTTATTGCGCCATACCCTGAAGTCCTTCAGCACTTTGTGGCTGGTGTTATCAGGGCTGATGGTGATGTCATGCACCAGCTGGTGCGCCACTGACCGCTTCATGACCCGGGCATAGGTCGCGTACATGCTGGCCATTGTTTCAGGCATCATCCAGAACACAACCTCACTGGCTGTGTTCTTGTTGATGTTCATTCTCTTGACAGTCATGTAGCCATCCTCAAACTTCGGGCGGGTAAGCATGCCAGTTACCTCTCGGGATAGCGCTGCTTCAGCCACTCGCGGAACGTGACCGCCGGTGGGTCAATGCCAAGGTGCTCATCAGTGTAGGCGTCGAACTGCGCCTCCGCCCAATTCAGGAACCCTTGGTTCCAGTGTGGGTTTCCATAGACAGCCACATCCAGCAACAGTTGTCGCGCAAGCGTCAGGCCATTGAATGATGCGTACGCACCATACCGTGTCATGTACCCTATCGTGCCGTTGTTGCTGTACAGCACAGCGTCAACTGGTTTTCTGTTGCTGAAGTACATGGCTATGCTCCGGGATACTTACCCTTGAGGTAAGCTATAAACTTGTACACGCTCAGGCTGTTATTGGTTTCATTCTCATGCCAGTGCATCCAGCTATAGAATGGCAGCATGATGCTGATGCGCGGGGCCAGCGCCGGGTTGTGCAGGTTGACTGCGGCGTCATACATCAGCTGGTGCGCGATGCTGCGGTTGTTGGCGCGGCAATAGATGTCGAACACCTCGCGCATGCCGGTATCCGGCAGCTGGGCGACGACCTTGCGAAGCTCCTGTTGGGCGAATGGTCTCATTTCCCACATGGTCACTCTCAGGTCCCGTATGATGTTCACATCCATTGGTCTATCCCGATCACCAGCTCCTGCTGTTCAATGCCCGCATCATGCTGGCGGACATAGACTTCGCATTGCTGGAAGTCATGCGCCTTGGTTGTCAGGGCGTCGCCCAGAGCATCCTCGCGCAGCTCCTCGCGGTCCCAGAAGCCCGCGCCATGGCCATGCGCCGTCAGCCACAGGTCATGGCCGGCCCGCTCCTCGGTATAGCCGCGATGGTAGGCGATGGCGAGCAACAGGGCGTTGTCAGCCTGCCATTTGGCGACGGCTTCAGCGATGCGGGCGACGTCGCCCGGGTCCAGATGCTCAGTGCAGGCGTCGGACGGTATTGCGCCGTCAGACAGCCCCGCCCCTATCACCAGGCTGTCGTGCCATTCTGACATGGTTACCGAGCTGCACCGCTCGGTGAAGATCAGCGCGCCCAGAAAGCCGCGCATGAATGGCGTGTCGGTGCTCATGGCGTTACCCTCCGGGGTAATGAAGTTGTGCGGCAGGCGTGGTGAGCGCCGGCCTGACAACATCATTCGTCCTCCGCGACGAACACAACCTCATCGCTGTCCAGTTTCGTGGTTGTGACCCAGCCAGCGTTGTCTGGCGGCGCGTCGGCGGCTTCGGCGATGTCCCGCGCTTCATCCATGGATGAAGCTTCCACTGGCACGTCGATATAGCGTTTGGTTGTCAGCGTCTGACATATGCGGGCGAGATAGCGCATGGCGTTACCCTCCGGGGTAGCTGTAGTGGCCAGCGGCGGGCGCTGGGCGGGCATCATGATGTCATGGGTGTAGGGATGCCCGGCGAGGCGTGAAGGCTGTCAGCGGGGCGCGCAACCCGGCGCGTGATAGCACCTCAGTGCCAGATGTGCTGGCGCTCGTCAGCCATCGGCACGGGCGGATACCTGCGCAGCTCCTTCTCTACGTCCTCGAACATGCGGACATAGGCGGCGTGCTTGCGCCGCCGGGCGCGCAGGTTGAGCATGACAAGGAACAGCAGGAACGTGACGGACACGCCAAAGCCGGCGGTGACGCCAGCGAGGAAGGTTGCAGTGGACATGGGTTATCCCTTGGGTAAGATGCAGTCAGCGAATGGCGTGAAAGGCGCGCGCCATTGGCGAACCGCATGAGCGGCCGGGCGGGTTCCTTCACGGGTTCCCGCCCTTTCCGTTGTTGCCATGGTTGTGTGATCATCTCCGCCTGTTGAGCACCGTCGGGTTACCCTGCTGGGTAGCCTTGCAGGTTGCGCGGTGGATGGTGTTGGCGATGTCCTGCGCGGCGCGGTAGCGCTCAAAGACCAGCGTGCAGACAGGGCCATAGCCCAGCCGGTGGGCGTCCTCACTCAGGCGCAGGCGGTATGCTCCGCCCGTGCCAGTGACGTATGCATGTTTCATTTTGCGGCCATCGCCTCGGCCTGCTTGCGGGTGTAGCCCATGCCCACCAGCGTCATGATGGTGGCTTCCTTGTTGGGCACGAGGGCGGCGAGGCGCTTCTCAAGCTTCTCGATGGCGGCGGTCAGCGGGTCGGACGGAAACTGTTTTTCCATCTTGCGCATGCCGGCGATGGTGCGCTCAAGCGCCTTCACCTCGGTTGCCTCCGCGTCGCCCGCTTCCGTCGGCAGCAGCTCCGCCCGGATTTCATCGGACGTCATGGCGTCGGCGCGGTCGGCGTGACGGCGCGACACTTTCACCATGGCGTCAAAGATGGACACCTTGGTTTCATCCTTGGCGCGCATGTCGACGCAGATGTGTTTGACATTGTCGAGGACGGCGACGGCGTCGACTTTCGGGTGAGCGCCAAACTTTGCGACCGCGTTGAGCTTGGACACCTGCACCTGAAATGATTTTTCTTTCTCGTAGCCGGGCGACAGGGCGACGCCGCGCTGGGCCTGCTGGAACGCGGCCCATGTTGCCTTGATGTCATCGCCCGGTTTCATGGCGTCGACGCCGGCGGAGCACGCCTCGGCGACGATCATGGCCAGCTCGTGCCGGGAGTTCATGCCCGCGCCCTCGGCGTTGCCCAGCCGCCGCGCGTCGGCGATGACAGTCTCGCGGGTGATGGCGTTTGGCAGACTGGCGCTTTGTGATGGTTGCGACGCAGCCGCGGCGGCCATGGGTTGGGTGGATGGGGCCGGCTGGGTGGATGCAGCGGGAGCGGGCTTGATCGGCGTGACCGGAGCGGCGGGGCGCTGGCCGGCAGGCTTGTGGATGGTGGGCGCCCTGGTGGCGGGAGCCGGAGCCTTCAGGGCGGCGGCGAGATTGGCGACAGCAGCGTTGTTCGTGGCCATGGTGGCCTCCTGATTGCCTGCCGGCGGCAGGTGGGTGAAGTTGTGCGGCAGGCGTGGTGAGCGCCAGCCTGACAACGTCACTTGTGGGCGGAGGAGAACAGGTGCTTGTGGACGCCATAGGCGGACAGGGTGAGCTTGATGTGCATGTCGCCTGCTTCATCGAACCATGGCGTCGCGCACCAGCCGTTCGTCTCCAGATAGGTGTAGCGATCCTTGTCGGTAGTGGTGGAGGCGCGCACCCTGTGCTCGACCCTACTCATCAGCTCCACTGGTCCGTTAGTGTGATAATACGGATTGATCTGGGCCAGCACGTTGTGGACCAGCTCGACTTCGTGTGCATCGAAGATGGCGCGCTTTGATGTTGCCATGGTGTTACCTCGCAGGGTAGGTGTTTTGGTGGCGTGGTATTGTGAGTGGTTTAGGCGGCAGGTTAGCTGCTCTGGTGCCGTGGTATTGTGAGTGGTATGGCGTTAAATTTAACCAACGTGCTGTTGCGATATTGTGAGCGGTTTAAGTGCTCTGGTTGTCGGCAAGTAGGTTGGTTAAATTTAGCGGTTTAAGGGCTTGGATGTGGGGTTTTGGGCAATCAGTCGTAACATCCTAAATATCAGGGAGGCTCGGCAGAAGTGTGATGTTTAGCAAGTTGTTGATGTTGTTGGGGAATTTAGATCAATCAGTCTAAATATCACTAATATCACGCCATTTTTAGGGTACCGTCACCCTTTTATGATGTGATGAATAAAAACATGACCAGCATTTTAAATCAGCCTCACATGAGGCCTATCTTTGGAAACCCCTGTTATTAGTGATATTAATGATATTAATTAATTAATAATAATAATAATAATAATAGAAACAATGGGTTAGGCTTAAATTTCTCTCCTCTGCTGCCGTAACAGCATTTTGAGTATGTCGCCTTAAGGCGCAATTAAGCGTGATATTTAACCCATCTCACTGCCGTAATATTCTGAGTGGCTTATTTTAGCTAAATTTAACCAACGTGCTGGCACGCCAGCACGACACAAAAATACTGACCAGTATTTTAGGGCTAAATAGGCGAGTTGCGCGGTGCCGTATAACAGCATCGCGCACTCAAATTTTCGGGCCATTCATATGAATGGTGAGATTTTAATTCATTTAACAGTGACGCCGCTACAAGCCACTTGTCGACCAGTCGGAAGGGACCATGCCTGAGTGGTCGACCAGTAGCATGTTGTCGGTATGCTGCCCGCCGTGCGGTTAACCCGCATCCTTGCCATGTCCGTTTTAAGTCAGGCCCATGGCGGCCCCGCTACCCTACAGCAGCTGTTATGATGTGACGTGCTGGTCCAGCATGTGGACATCGTCACCTGATAAAGAGCCAGCAGCGCAGGGACCGCGCCACTCACAGACTGTCGAGGTCTGCTACCGTGATATTGGGAGAGCGTTGTTGCTTTCCTCTCCCATCTCCGGTGGCCGGCCAGTGTGATGGTGCGATGGTGGGCTACCCCGGGGGTAGGGCCGCGGAGGGCGGGGGAGGACCCCCTTTTGGGCACCGCAAAAATACGCGGGTTGCATTTTCAAATTGTACCCCTTACAAGAATGCATCATAAAACCATAACACGGATAAATAACCCCATGACAAAATTCATCACCTCAGAACTTCTGGAGCACCGCAGGAAAGCAGCTGAACGGGCACGGGAATACCGCAGGTGGTATGGCGCCATGCAAAGATGCCATAACCCAAAAAATAAGAAGTACGCCGTATATGGCGGTAGAGGTATTACCGTATGTGAGCGCTGGCATAAATTCGACAACTGGTTTGCCGATATAGGTGTTCCACCACACCCAGACCTTCAGATAGATCGTATTGATAATGAGCGCGGGTATGAGCCCGGCAATGTTAGGTGGGCAACACGCGCAGAGCAGTTCGCTAACAGGCGTAGGGCTGGCAAGGCTGCTGGGTCAGTAAATAAAAAGGCCGGGCGTAATAGTTTGGTGCGCGTGTTCAACGACGCTGGCGAGCAAATACCCATCCGGGTTGCAGCCGAGGAACTGGGTATGGATAGAAAATATTTGGCAAGGAGATTGGGTTTTATACGCCGGCGCGCCGGCGCTGGGACCATGGATTTCACCATGGCGGAGGTAAGAAGGCGGTTCATAGGATCATAACAACATCACACCATTACACCACAAACCAACAAATACCCACTTGACACCCACCATAAACACACCTAATCTCTACAACATGACACCAAGGAGCAACTCATGCCGACTGACACAGCGCCAGAACCAATGCACATTCACCGCGACACCAAGGATGGCAAGGTCAAACTGGCCCTAGGGTCCGAGCTGGAAAAGTTCACTGCTGCGCTGCACCGCGAGTTACACGCTGCCGCCCATGTCGCCAAGCTGTTCTCACGCGAAAGCATGGGGCCGCCGACGGTTGAGCAGCTGGCGTGGATCGAGACCCATGGCACATTGATGACCACCACCAATTTTATCCATGTGCTCGCCAACTCCCTGCCGGAGCTGGACGACAAACACACCACAAACTGGTGGCGCGACAGGGCCAACACCCTGCAGAACAATCAGCCGTGCGCTCCCCCCGAGCCGGCTCCAACCCCGCCGGCAACCCTGTATCGCATCAGCGAAACAAACCTGTCGGGCATGAGCCTCTACGGCAAGTTCTTCAGGAAAGCCGAGACCGGACCGGGCGGCAGGTTTGCCATATTCGCCTCGCACCTGAAGCCCGGCATTGCCAACCACATCGCTGTTGGGGACATGATGGTGGTCAACTGCAACCCAAAGCAGGGCGAGGTGGATGACCGGCAGTTTGAAGTGGTGGCCATCACGCCTCTTGCCGTGGACAACGACACGAGGATCATCACCCTGCAGCGCATCTGATACGCGACGGCCGGCCCTCACTTGTGAGGAGGGTCGGTTACCCGGGAGGTAACCATGTGGGATGACGATGAAGACGACACCAAACTTGCCTCGCCCATGCACATGATCATCGGCGTTGGCGTGCTGGTCGGGATGGCGCTGATGTTCGCCCTTGCCGGCGACGTCGCCGCGAGGCTGGTCAGTCATGTCCTCCATTGAGCGTATCGTGCAAAGCATGTCAGAGATGCTCTCGCTGTTCAGTAAGGCGGACAAGCCGCTCCCGCTGGCCCAGCCAGCAGCTGCCGACACCCCAGCCGGCAGGCCATTTCACCGCCCGACTGCAATAATCACGGCGCAGCGTCATGGCGTCGGGGTCGGCGCCACGGTGTACACCATCTATGATCTTGCCAAGTATGGCAGGATAAGAGAGGCGCAGGTCGTTGATTTTGACTGGGCCGGATACATGATCTGCATTGATCATGGCGTCGGCGAGGTCACCAAGGAGCCGCTGCATCACCTCGGGGCATATATCTTCAGCCGGCGCGAGGAGGCGGTTGGCCACGCCAGCACATGGGTCGAGACGCGCAAGCAGGAGCTGACCCGCGAGTTGCTGTTCCTGCAGGGCATGGAGTTCTGAGATGAAGTGCAAATGCGGCCAGCAGTTCCGGTCAATGCATGGATACGAGGCCCATACATCCCGATACCCCGCCCGCTGCCGGCCTGCATGGCATCGCTATCTGGCGCGCAAGAAAGACATCGACTGGCTGCGCGGCATGGTGCTGGATGTCTCCATGATCGCCCACGTCCCGCCGGCGGCCATTCTGACCAGCGGCCGCATCACCGGCCTTCGCGGCCCGGTGCGCCTCCAGTCCATCGCAGCGTCGCTCATGTGGCATGCGCTGTGCGTGCGCCTCATGTGCATGACTGACATAGCCGAGGTGATGGGCCGGTCGCCAACAACCGTGACGCTGGTCACCCGCCGGATGTCGCGCGACATCGCCGACAATGGCTGGGACGCGCCAAAGCCAAAGGACGACTTCAGCGCCGACGGCGTCGCCGGGCTGGCAAAGTTATACGGCGACTACCGGCTGAAATGCCTGAATGAAGTTAACCTGAAGGCTGCAAACCACAAGAGGATGAACCCATGCTTGGAGCACTCGACGCCATAGGCTCTCTGGTTCTGCTTGGGGCCGTCATCTATTATATGTTCATTGAGAATTAAGGACTGAGATATGCTGCCCGACGTCATGATTGATATTGAGACCCTTGGCACTGCATCCGACGCCGCGGTGCTGTCCATCGGCATGGTGGAGTTCGACGCCTGCACCGGCGAGACCGGGACCGAGGTGTATCTGGTGCTGGACGTGGACAGCCAGCTCTCTGCCGGCGCCAGCGTCACCATGGGCACCATCCAGTGGTGGATAACCGAGGCCGCCGCGGTGTTCCCGCACCTGACCCATGATGGCCATGTCACCAGCCCGGACGTCGCCGCGGCGAGCGTCAACATGTTCTGCAAGCGCCGCAGCCGCATCTGGGCGCAGGGGCCGCACTTTGACATGGCAATCATGAACGGCCTCGCCCGCCGCCATGGCATGGTCACGGACTGTATCGAGGACCACTGGAAGGTGCGGGACGTGCGCACTGTCACCGAGCTGACCGGCGTGCGGCCAAACCGCGTCAAGGGCCAGCATCACAACGCCATTCAGGACTGCCGGGCGCAGGTCGCCGTGGTCGTCCGGGCATTCTCCAAGCTGGGCATGGCGCATACGGGCAAGATGGGCGCGATGGTCGCCGGCGCCGTCAAGCAGGGGGTGGTGTGATGGCAGAGTTCGTTCCCGGCTTCCGCCCCATGGAGGCCGCCAAGGAGTATGCTGGCGAGCTGCAGCCCTGTGTCATCCAGCCAAAAATGGATGGCATCCGCTGCGTGACGGCGCCATTTATCGAGGGCCTGCGCGCCTACAGCCGCAAGCTGAAGCCCATTCCAAACCAGCATGTGCAGGACATCCTGAGCGCGCTGCCCTATGGGTTGGACGGCGAGCTGATGGTGCTGCGCCCGGACAGGACCGGCTTTGTCGGCTTCAACGAGACGCAGAGCGCCATCATGTCCGCCGACGGCCAGCCGGAGTTCCAGTTCATCGCATTCGACTGCATCAGCCCCAAGCTCGCTGACAAGCCATACAGCGCCCGGTTTGAGGCGCTGGGCCGCGTGATCGGGATGATGCACGAGAAGGTCCCGGAGACGGCCCAGTATCTGCGGCAGGTGTATTCCATGGACCTGCGGTCGGAGCGCGACCTGCCGACGATGGTGGACCACTTCATCTCCGCTGGCTGGGAAGGGGCCATGACCCGGACCAAGGATGGCCTGTACAAGTTCGGGCGGTCGACCGGGCGCGAGCAGTGGCTGGTCAAGCACAAGCGGTTCCACCACATGGAGGTGGTGATCCGGGGCGGCGACGCCCTGATGCGCAACGTCAATGCGGCGGAGACGGACGCGCGGGGGCTGACCAAGCGCTCCAGCAACGCGGCCGGGCTGGTGGCACAGGAGCTGCTGGGCGCCTTCGTGGTGTCCATCCCGGGCACGGACAAAGTGTTCAGCGTCGGCACCGGCTTCGACATGGCCCAACGCGCCCAGTACTGGATGACGCTCAACCAGCTGTTTGGCAAAACGATCACCATCAGCTATCAGGAATTATCTCCTGATGGTGTGCCACGGTTCCCCGTGTTCACAGGCTTTCGTATGGACTGAAAATGGCCGGCAAGCCTTTTGTGGTCGCAGTAAAGCGGCCAACTCGCGAAGCGCTCCTCTCCGACAACACCATCGTGCCGATCACCAATCTGGTCGACGTTGACGGGGAGGACACCGACGACATCCATGAAGCCGTCGCGTTCGTGGCGGGCTCTGATGGCGTGGGATGGTTTAGCGGTGATCTGGATGACTTCCCGCCCGGGTTCATTCAGTGATTACCCCGGAGGTAAAGAATGAGTGAAGTTACGACACCGCTACAGAAAGAGTTCGGGCTGATCCATATCAAGGATTTGGCCAATATGTTCAATGTCGCCGAGCGCACCTTGCGCGACTGGTGGGTGAAGAACAAGAAGTTCCCCAAGCCTGTTGTGGTCAGCGGGGACTGTGTTCTCTACTCCCGGGCAGACATCCTTCTCTGGGTCGCAGAGATAGAGCCAAAATGAATAAAGGCCCCTCCGGGAAGGGGCCTTTATCATGTGGCGAAAAAGGAGATAAACGGCAGCAACGGCAGCAATATGGCATACGGCTGGTATCAGGTCCACCCCATTGCGTGAGGGGCTGGGGGGCTGTTTTGCGATGCGGCGGACCCGATACCAAGCCTGCGGGCATAATAGCCAGTCGCCTCGCCGTGCGCAACCAGCGACAGATACTGCAGGTCATCGGCGAGGTCGGACCACGGATGCTTTTTCTCCGGCGTCGGCGCCAGCTGCCCGTTGGTCTTGGTGGCGTAGCGATAGCTACCGTTCATGGCGAGCACCAGAGAAGGGCAGCGCTGGCCGTCAATCAGCAGTCGCGGGCCGCCGTCGCTCTGCGACAGCAGCATGGCTTCCGTCGCGCGCAGGCGCTTGTCGAGGTTGTTGGTCGGGGCCGGATAGGAGTTGAAGCCGGCGCGCTGGCACAGGTCGAACGACGTCTCCTCGTAATGGGAGGAGCGCGCCTTGCCCGACGGGTCGCCGATCAGGTAGACGGCGAAGCCGAGATATTTGACCTGCGCCATCCGTGGCCGGAGATTGGTCCGCAGGTGGTTCTCCAGACCGATGTCAATCCCCAGCACTTCCTCGAAGACCAACAACCTGCCGCGGTGGTCGATCTGGGCAATCAGCGAGCACGGGTTGCGGCCAAAGTCCTGCGCGATGATCAGCGGATAGCCGGGCACCGGGAACAGTTCGTCATTGTGGGCCGTGACGTGGAAGGTTCGCTTGAAGCTGGAGCCAAACACGGCGCTGCCGGACGGATCGTTGCCATACTGGGCGTGGACATAGCGGCGCACCCAGTCCTCGTTGGGCGTGCGCGCCAGCCGCTCATAATAGGTCCGGCCCTGCGCCAGCCGCACCGGGTCATCGACCGGCAGCACCAGCGTCTCCGGCGTCTGCGTCAGCCAGCACAGGTTCTCCGCGCCCGGCTCCAGTCCGCCCGGCTGCTTGAAGATTTCCCAGTCCTTGGGCACTTCAATTTCCATGGCGTTGTGCCACGGTGAGCCCTCAGATGGGAAGTTGGTGTCGGCAATGACGCCAAACCATGTGCAGCCTCCCTGCAGCGCCGAGGGGAAGCGGCCGCAGCGCCCCTGCAGCGCCGGCACAAGGCCAATGTCGATCTCGATGCACTCCGACATCCACGCGCCGGTCAGCTGCGACGACAGCAGGCGCCGCTGGTCCTCCGGGTCATCCAGCGGGATCAGCAGCCATTCGCTGCGCACGTCGCCAAACTCGATTTCCACCTTGGTGTCGGAAACCTTGTAGGTGGCGAGACCGCTCATGAAAAACAGGATGTCCTTCAGCACGGTGTCCTTCAGCTGCTTCAGCGTCTGGCGGACGATGGCGAAGCGCGTGTAGCGCAGGCCGTCCGGCGCCTTCGTCTGCTCGCAGGCGCGGCGCAGAAACTCGAAGATGCAGCCCGTCGTCTTGCCGGACCCGACCGGCCCGGCGATCAGGCGGAACGGCGCCGGACTGCGCATGAACTGCGCCACGGTGGGCGGGGCGTCATAGTTGATCGTGGTCATTCATCGCACCCTGTGTACTCGTCAATTATTCTGGCTTTTGCTATCTCCAACAAAAGCAATAGGTCCCTTGGCCCACCAACAGAAGTAAATACAGCACAGGAGAATGAACCATCTCCATTATCTTTGCGCGCAAAAACAACTATCTCATCGAAGTTGCCTTCGCTAACACCCTCCAAAACAGTGGCAACAGGTATATGCTCTGTTTCAGGAACGATCTTTATGTTGGGGAAATGCAGGATATTACTCATCGAACGACCCCTCGATAATGCGCGGCCGCTCCTGTGTGACGCTGACTGCCTTGCCATCGCCCATATTGATGGTGATCGACACCTTGCTGGCGAGGTCCGCCTCACCATCCAGCGGCGCCGCGCCGACGCCGGCCAGCCGGGTGACCTGCTGCAGCAGGGCGACGCGGTGGTTGAGCTGCTGAAAGGGGCTGACCAGCGCCGCATACATTTCAGGCAGCGCCTCCTCCACCATGGCGAGCGCCTTGGCCTTGATCCGCTCCTTGGTGTTGCCGACGCCATTCCACGTCGCGACCGCCTCCTCCAGATAGCCGATGAAGCGCGGCGTGATCCGCAGGGCGTTGAACTGCTCAAGGGTTACCTTGTGGGTAGCCAGAATGGTGTCGAGGTCGGCGATGTCCATGGCGACGTCGCGGGCGAGCGAGCGCACAATATCATCGCGGTGCAGGAAGTCCCCGGTCATGAGACCGTGCTCCTCGCGACGCTCCATCGCCTTGGCGCGTGGGGAGATTTGAGTTTCGTCTGGCATATGGTTTCCTGACGCCGAGATGTGTTAATGCTTGGGTAGCTGCCAGTAATGTAACCAACAGGGGCGAGTTCATCCAGATGGCGCAGGCACTTGCAATCCTTACCCCCGAGCAGGTCGCACAGCGGCAAGCGGAGGAGGACCGCCAGAAGGTTGAGCGCGAGCGCGCTGTGACCGACAGTCTGAGCACGCGCACCGAGGATGATCTGGCCGCGCACGTCCGCACCGAGTTCGAGATGATGCGCAACCACCGCTCATCTGCTGCCGGCTGGAACGACCGCCTGCTGGAAGCGCAGCGCGCCTTCATCGGCGAATATGACCCGGTCAAACTGGCGCAGATCAAGCAGTTCGGCGGCTCCGACATTTACGCCCGCATCATTTCAGCCAAGAGCCGCGGCGCCTACGCGATGCTGCGCGACGTCTATCTGGGGCAGGAGCGCCCGTGGGGCATTGAAGCGACGCCGGAGCCGACGCTGCCCGACGACATCTATTCGGACATCCGCGAGCTGGTGAACGTGGAGCTGCAGCAGGCCCAGCAGCAGGGCGCGCAGATCGACCAGCGCATGGTGCAGGACCGGATCAACGGCCTCCTGGACGGCGCGGCGCGCGCCAGCCGCAAGAAGGCCAAGGAGGAGGCCGCCAAGGCCGAGCGCCGGATTGACGACATCCTGTCCGAGGGCGGCTTCTACAAGGCGCTGGCGGAGGTGCTGTTCGACATCCCCATGTTCCCCTACGTGGTCATGAAGGGGCCGACAGTCCGCATCGTGCCGTCGCTGACGTGGGTCAACGGGCAGGCCACCATGCAGCAGAAGCCGCGGCTGTTCTGGGACCGCATCAGCCCGTTCGACATTTACTGGACACCCGGCGTGTCTGACATTCAGGACGCCAACATGATTGAGAAGCTGCGCCTGACGCGCGCTTCGCTGAATGACCTGCTCGACCTGCCGGGATACAACCACGACAACGTCAAGGCCGTCCTGACCGAATACGCAAACGGCTACACGGAATACGACGATCCGACGGACACCGAGCGCGCCCAGAATGAAAGCCGCGAGAACCCGATCTGGAACCGCTCCGGCCTGATCGACTGTCTGGAGTTTCACGGCAACATCCAAGGCAAGATGCTGCGCCAGTATGGCATGAGCGCCAAGGACGTGCCGGACGAAACGCGCGACTACTTCGTCCAGATTTGGCAGATCGGCCGCTACGTGATCAAGGCGCAGCTGCACCCGTCGCCACGCAAGCGCCACCCCTATTACGTCTCCTCGTTCGAGAAGGTTCCGGGCACGCCGGTGGGCAACTGCCTGACCGACATCCTGTCTGACGTGCAGGATGTCTGCAACAGCACCCTACGCGCGCTGGTCAACAACATGTCCATGTCGTCGGGCCCGATGGTCAGCGTCAATCAGGACCGCCTGCACCCCGGCGCCGACGTCAAGGTGATGCACCCGTGGAAGATATGGCTGGTGGTCGATGACCCCATGTCCCAGAGCACGGCGCAGAAACCAATCGAGTTCTTTCAGCCGTCGAGCAACGCCAACGAGCTGCTGGGCGTTTACGAGAAGTTCACCCAGATGGCTGACGAGCTGTCGGCGATCCCGCGCTATGTCACCGGCTCCGACCGCATCGGCGGCGCCGCGCGCACGTCGTCCGGGCTGGCCATGCTCATGGGCAACGCCGGCAAGGTGCTGCAGACCGTGGCCTCCAACATTGACCGCGACATTGTCGAGCCGCTGCTGCAGTCGCTTTACGACATGATCATGCTGACCGACACCACGGGCATCCTGCGCGGCGACGAGAAGATCGTGGTGCGCGGCGTCAACGTCGTGGTGCAGCGCGAGACCAACCGCCAGCGCCAGCTGGAGTTCCTGCAGGCGACCGCCAACCCGATCGACATGGACATTATCGGGAAGCAGGGCCGGGCGTCGGTGCTGCGCGGCGTCTCCGCCAACCTTGGTCTCGGCGACGACGTGGTGCCCAGCGAGGAAGACATCGCCTCGCAGATGCGCCAGCAGCAGGCCCAGCAGATGGCCATGATGCAGGCCGGCGCGCAGCCGGGCCAGCCCGGTCAGCCGCCCGGCAACGGCCCGGGACCAAACGGTGGACCGCCGCAGGCCAAACCAAGCTCCGGCGCGCCGGGGGTAGAAGACGCGAACGCCATGCGCGGCATGGCCTGACAGGAGAAAGCCAATGGGACGTTCACAGCGCCACCTGCGCGAAATTCAGGGCATCGACAGCGCCGGCGAGGTGGACGTGGGCAACCCGGCCGCCATGCCGTCATTCGCGTCGACGCCGGCCATCACTGGCACTGCAACCGTCGGCCAGACGCTGACGCTGGCGCCGCCGGTGGTCAACTCCACCACGCCGGTGGTCACCACGTTCCAATGGAAAGCTGGCGGCGTTACCATTGCCGGCGCCGTGGCGAGCACGTATGTTCTCGTATCTGGGGATGCTGGAAAGCAGATTACCTGCGAGGTAACCGCCTCCAACGCCGCCGGTACGGTGACTGCAACCAGCAACAGCATTGGGCCTGTTGCTTGATCGGAGAGTAACATGGCCAAGAATGTTGATGGCAAGATGAAGTCGTCCAGCAAGCGCGCGCCGTTCGCCAGTGGCGGCGGCAAGGCGCCCATCGGCAACACCAAGGTCGCCAAGCAGGCGCCCGGCGTGTCCGAGACCAAGGGCGGTGGCTCCACCGGCAAGTTCGCCGCTGGCGGCAAGGGCCGCGGCTTCGGCAAGCAGTCCGCTTCCGCCGCCAAGCCCGGCGTCTCGATCAAGTAATGGCGCGGGTCCCCAAAGCTGGGGCCGGCGCTGGGCGCAGGGCATACCATTCGGCGTATGCCAAAGGAACCCGCTCTGTGGTCAATAAAGCCACGGGCGGGTTATCTGTATCTACGCCGCAGGGAAAGCCATTGACTGCGCCGCGTGGCGGTAATCGCAAGACGGACTACAACAAGGCCGCTGGCGATTTCAACGTCTCCTACGGAACAACTGGCTTTACCGAGGAGGACTACAATGTCTAAGCCAACCAAGGTCGAGAATAAGGGGCTCAAAAGCGAACAGCTTCAGAGCCGCTTCACCAAGGCCACGGTGACCGGCGGCGATCCACTGGACCGCCACATGGGCAACTACGCCAAGAAGGCCGCCAAGCGGGGCGGCGGGGACAGTCTGGAAGCGGGCATGAACATGCCGCCGCTGATGTTCACCGGCCGATGAAGCCGCTGGACCGACTGGCCATCGCAGCGGAGGAGCTGCGCCGCGTCTCCCCAAGTCAGTACGCTGATTTTGGGGCGGCGCTTGACGCCTGCCTTGAGCAGGCAAAAGACAATCTCGTTGCCGCACCGGGGGACGCCCTTCTGCGCACGCAAGGTCAGGCTGCTGCATGGCAGACCGTGACCCGGATCGTGCGGGATGCGCATCAGCTCGCTGCCGCATTGCAGGTGAAAAAATGACCGAACAGTTTGCCACGCCTCTCCCGCCCGCAGTCCGCGCCGCCGCCGAGCGCGCCAATGCCCTGATGCAGCAGGCCAACGCGCCGGCTACCCCCGAGGTAACCCCGCCGGCCCCGGACGCCACCACGCCGCCTCCCGCCAATGATCCCACGCCGCCGGCACAGCAGACGCCCGAGGCGACACCGCCGGCGCCCCCGCCTGTCCCCGAGGCGCCCCCGCCGGCCCAGCAGCCGGAGAACTGGGAGCATCGCTACAATTCCATGCGTGGCCGCTACGAGGCCGCCGAGCGCACCATTCAGGCGCAGAACGAAAACCTGCGGCAGATGGAGGACCGCCTCCGCGCGCTGGAGAGCCAACGTGCTGCCACGCCACCGGAGAACGACATCCTTGCCTCGCTCGATCTGGAGCCGGTGAGCAAGGAGATGGCTGACGACTTTGGCCCGGAGGTCATTTCGCTGATCGAGCGCAAGACGGCGGAGACCATGCGGCCAATCGTGGAGCGCCAGCAGCGCGAGATTGAGCGGCTGCGCGCCGAGCAGGAGAACGCCAGTCGCACCCAGAGCCAGAGCGCCTACCAGCGCATGCTGGATCATCTGGATACCGAGCTACCGGAGTGGCGCCAGCTCAACAACAATCAGGATTTTATCCGCTGGTTGTCTTTTGCTGACCCCTTGTCTGGACAAATCAGACAAGCTATGATCCAAAATCAGTGGAACAAGAACAGTGGACCCAGTGTCCTCGCGTTCTTCACCAGTTTCCTCAAGGAGACTGGTCAGGCCCCGCAGACCCCGCAGACCACCCAGCCGGAGAAAATCCCGCTGGAAAGTCTGGCGGCGCCCGGAAGGCCACAGCCAGCAGCGCCCGCCGCGAGCCCTGCCGACAAACCCATTTTCTCCCGAGCCTACGTCAAGGAATTTTACGACCGCAAAGCGCGGGGTGAATTTGCTGGGCGTGAAGCGGAAGCGAACAAGGTGGAAGAAGCCATCTTCGCTGCGCAGAAAGAGGGTCGGGTCCAGTAATTCTCTCGCAGCAGGACTGAACGACGATGTCTTTTCCTCTCGCAACAGCTGGCAACATCTTTCCGTCGGGTTCGGCTTCGCCGGCCCCGCCGTATTCCGGCACCTTCATTCCCGAAATCTGGTCGGGCAAGCTGCTGGAGAAGTTCTACGCGGCCACTGTTCTCGCCGCCGTGTCCAACACGGACTACGAGGGCGAGATCAAGAACCACGGTGACAAGGTCATCATCCGGCAGCGTCCCACGATCGACATTCGTGACTACGCCGCCAACCAGAACCTTACCGTGGATCGTCCGTCGGCCGGCACGGTCACCCTGCTCATCGACAAGGGCAAGTACTTCAACCTGATCCTTGACGACGTTATGCGCGTGCAGGCTGACATCAACCTGATGTCGCTGTTTGCGGACGACGCGTCCGAGCAGATGAAGATCAAGATTGATACTGAAGTTCTGCTGGCCATGCTCAACAAGGCGGCCGCAGCCAACCGTGGTGTCGCCGCTGGCGCCATCTCGGCCAGTATCAACCTTGGCGCGACCGGCACGCCACTGTCGGTGGTGGCCCGCCAGCCCGCAACTGGCGAGGTCGAGATTGTCGACCTGATCGTTCGCATGGGTCAGGCGCTTGACGAGCAGAACATCCCGGGAACCGATCGCTATCTGATCATTCCTTCGTGGGTGGCCTCGCTGATCAAGCGCTCCGAACTGCGCGACGCCTCGCTGACCGGCGACGGCTCCAGCATCCTCCGCAATGGGCGGCTGGGCCAGATCGACCGCTTCACCCTGTATGTCAGCAACCTGCTCCCTTCGGGCACGGCTGCGAGCCTGCAGGCTGGCGAGTTCGTCATGTACGCCGGCCACCGCCACGCGCTCACCTTCGCCACGCAGCTGACGCAGGTCGAGACCCTCAAGTCTGAAAGCACCTTCGGCACGCTCCTGCGCGGCCTGCAGGTGTTCGGGCACGAGGTGCTGGAGCCCAAGGCGCTGGTGCAGGCCATCGTCGCGCAGTAAGCCTCGCGGCGCATCCCGCCGTATGTAAAGCCATGGGGCGGGTTACCTTCCGGGTAACTCGCCTTATGCGTATCTGGAGGCATGTATGGGACCGCTGGACACAGTAAACGACGTGGTGAAGGCGGCCCGGATCGAGCTGCAGGACACGATGGAGCCCTACCGCTATTCGGATGACGAGCTGGTCTCGCATCTGAACATGGCGATGCTGGAGGCCCGCCGCCTGCGCCCTGATCTGTTCCTCGGAAGCATGTTCACCTACACGACGCTGGCCGCCGGCAATCCGTTCAACTTTGAACCGATGTACCGTCCCGCCGTCGTCTATTACGTCTCGGGCCGCGCCTACCTGCGCGACGACGAGAACACCACTGACGCCCGCGCAACTGTGCTGCTGAACAAGTTCACAGCCCAGATGCTGCAGATCGCATCGTGAGGCCGGCATGAGCTACAGTGAAGCTGTTCTGGAGGAGATCATCTCCCAGCTGCCGGGTGCTGTTGTCCCCGCGGTGAACCTCGCCATATGGAACGTGCTTGACGAGTTCTGCACTAAGACCAACAGCTGGCAGGAAGATGTCGAGCTGGTCCTGACCGAGGACGTGATCCAGTATTCCATTCCGGTCCCGTCCGGCGCCGCGCTGGTGCGCATCATCGACGCTACCCATCGGGGTATCCGCCTGCGCGAGACTGACCCGGGCAGCATCTCCATGCGTGGCCGCATCCGGGGCGAGCTGGACGGCGACAGCGCCGTGTTCTCCCCGTCCGACACCATGATCGCCTACGTGATCTATTCGCCGGAATACATCACGGTGACGACGCCGCCGACGGCCGCTGCAACCGAAACGCCGATGAAGATGCGGCTGGCGCTGAAGCCATCGCGCGGCTGCAGCAACGAGGACAACCCGCTGGACTTCATGCCCGACTGGTTCGTGGACCGCTACCGCATGCACTTCGTGGATGGCGTGCTTTGGCGCATGATGGCCCAGCCGTCGCGGCCCTACTCCGACAAGACGCTGGCGCAATACCACGCCCAGCGCTTCCGGGGCGGCATGAATACGGCGCGCGGCGATGTCGTCTATGGCCCGTTCTACGGTGGAGCTGTGGTGACCAATGGAGGGTTTCGCTCATGAACTTCCTCTATGACGTCGCCTGCAACGCCATGCTGAACGGCGATTTCAACTGGGCAACGCCCAAGCGCCTTGTCGCGTTCGGAGCCGGCTACGTGCCGCTGCTGACACACCTGCATGTGTCTGACATCGGCCTGACGCCCATCGCCGTCAGCGAGCTGATGACCGGGCTGCAGGTGGATCAGGGCTGGGCCAAGGCTGACGCCGTGCGCTTTGTCGCGCCGCTTGGCTTCGAGCCCGTGCAGTTCATCGTCGTGGTGGAGGACGCGCTGGACATCATGACAGCGCCGCTGGTCGCCTACATCGAGGACGCCAACGAGCTGCCATTCCAGCCCGATGGACGCGACAGGTTCATCATGCCTGACGCCCAGAACAACCGGGGGTGGATCAGGCCATGAGCATCATCAACGACGGCCCGATCAACGGCGCGCCGATCAACGGCGTCTATGCGGCCCCGGACATTGTGTTTGCGGCCATCACGGGCACGATCCCGGCGCCGCTGGTGCTGCTGGAAAAGGCCCAGTTCAGGATTGACGACTGTGTGCCCTGCGAGCGGCGACAGGACACGGTTGCTCCCGAGTTCCGCAAAGACATCGTGCGAAGGGGTTGGTAATGGCGATCCACAACAAGACCCCGATTGAGCGCAAGTTCTACACGATCGACTACAGCCGCTGGCTTGCCGACAGCGAGACCCTGACTGACATCCAGATCGCAGTCAGTCCGGCGACCACGCCCGTGCTGGAGGTGCCCAGCGCCTACACGGACGTGTCTGGCAAGCTGGCCATTCTGCTGGTCACTGGTGGCGTGCAGGGCCAGCAATACAAGGTCCGGTGCATCGCATCGACAACTGAGGCGCAGGTGAAGGAACATCCTCTCCTGATCAACGTGGTGGCTCCCTGATGTTTCTTTACGCAAACAACGCAGTCGCCCAGCTCCGCACCAGCCTGACCACTGGCGCGACGTCGCTGCAGGTCGAGATCGGTTCCGGCGCGCTGTTCCCGTCGCCGTCTGGCTCCGACGTGTTCGCGCTGACCATCGAAGACCGGCGCACGCGCGTGCTGGAGATCGTCTATGTCACCGCCCGGGCGGGCGACACCATGACCATCGTGCGCGCCCGCGAGGGGACCACCGCCAAGGCGTTCGCCGCCGGCGCGGAAGTCTCCTGCCGGATCACGTCGGCGATGCTGGCTGACCTGCGCAACCAGCAGATGGCGGCGCCTGACACCATCATGGCCAACCTGACGCCGGCCATTGCTGTGCCCGTGGGCCAGTCGCCGGCCAACATCATGTCGCGGTTCTCGGTGTTCTCCGAGGGCGGCAAGGGGCTTGTTCCTGCGCCCGGCGCCGGCGCCCTGCGCATGCTCGCATCAGATGGCTCATGGGTCCCGGCGACCGACTTCGTTGGTCCGCCCGGCCCGGCGCCGGAGCTTGGCGTGGGCAACGTCGTCCACTCGCCTTACACCAGCCCGCTACAGGTGCAGCTGCGGCCCGTCGCCGGCGGCTACCTGATGGACATGAACATCCCGCGCGGCCAGCCCGGCGTCGCCCCCACCATGGTGGGCGGCACGGCGACGTCTGTGGCCCATGGCCAGCCGCCGGCGGTCAACGTCGTGCAGATCAGCCCGACATCCTTCCGCGTTGACCTGTCCGTACCCGACGGCGCGCAGGGCATCGCTGGCCCCATGCCTACCCTGCAGGTAGGTACGGTGACGACCGGCGACGCCGGGTCCGACGCCAACATCTCGTTCAGCTTCGACGGTGTCGACACCTACACCGCCGACTTCCTGATCCCGCGCGGCTATGACGGCCCGCCGCCGGACATCAGCACCGGCGCGGTCACGACGCTGCCCCCGTCCTCTCCCGCCACGGTGTCGATCACCAACCTTGGCGAGGGTCACTATTCGATCAACTTTGGCATTCCGCAGGGCTATACCGGCTCCGTTGGTCCGGCGCCGATCCTGCAGACGGGCACGATCACCACCCTGCCGCCGAACACCCCCGCTGATGTCCAGATTGTTCCAGTGGCTGCTGGAACATACAAGATGGATATGCAGCTACCGCAGGGGCCAGCGGGCGCGGGCACGGGTGACATGCTCGCGGCAAACAACCTGTCCGAGCTGACAGACCCCGCCGCGGCGCGTGACCATCTGGGGCTTGGCTCCGCCGCGTTGTCTCCCTCCACGGCGTTTGCCCCGTCCAGCCATGTCGGCGCCGGCGGCGCGGCGCACGCGGCTGTGACCACGACGGTTGCGGGCTTCATGTCCGCCGCCGACAAGGTGCGCCTGAACGGCATGGCCGACGGCGCCACCGCCAACGCCACCGACGCCCAGCTGCGCGACCGGGCGACGCATACCGGCGTGCAGGCCATTGCCACAATCACCGGCCTGCAGACAGCGCTGAACGCCAAGGTGTCCGGCCCGGGCGCCGCAACGGACACCAATGTCGCCGTGTTCGACGGCGTGACTGGCGGGCTGGTCAAGGATGGTGGTTATTCCATTTCCAGCATGTTGAGCCGCGCCAACCACACCGGCACACAGGCTATCTCCACGATCGCCGGCTTGCAGGGGCAACTGGACGCCAAGGCATCAGGAGACACGCTGGCTGCTCACATCGGCGCCGGCGGCGCGGCGCACGCGGCTGTGACCACGACGGTTGCGGGCTTCATGTCCGCCGCCGACAAGGTGCGCCTGAACGGTATGGCCGACGGCGCCACCGCCAACGCCACCGACGCCCAGCTGCGCGACCGGGCGACGCATACCGGCGTGCAGGCCATTGCCACAATCACCGGCCTGCAGACAGCGCTGGATGGCAAGGTGGCAGGTCCTGCTACCGCCGTCACTGACGAGCTGATGGCATTCAATGGCACCACGGGTAAGCTGGCTAAAAGCGCTGGTTATACGGCTGCTGCCTTGTTGAGCCGCGCCAACCATACGGGCGCGCAGGCTATCGCTACAGTGACAGGTTTGCAGGCTGCGCTGGATGATCGCCCCACTGGTGCCGCAGTGTCAGCGGAGGTCGCTGCCAAGGCAGTGCGCTACGATGCACTCCAGTCATTGACGGAAGCGAGCAAGGGAATTGCACGCGCCAACGCCGGCGCTGGAGTTCTTTCTGGTTATCGTAACAAAATCATCAATGGTGATTTTACGATATGGCAGCGAGGCTCTACTCAAACCACTGCTGGGTATGGATCAGTAGACAGATTTAATTGCTCATTCGAGGGAGGTTCACAGTCAGTATCTCAAGTAAGTTTTACCCTTGGACAAACTGATGTTCCGGGTAATCCTATTAGATTTTTAAGAAACACCATAGTAGGTGGGTCTGCTGCAAGTAACTATCATGTTGTTGCCCAAGCTATTGAGAACGCACGTATTTTATCTGGCAAGAAAGTTACGGTAACTTTCTACGCCAAGGCAAATGCTACAAAATCTATTAGTGTGGAACTTTCACAAAATTTTGGCTCTGGCGGTTCTACTCAAGTGGACGGGATTGGTGTTAAGAAGTTCTCTATTGGGACTACGTGGACTAAGTGTCAAACGGTGGTAGATGTACCGTCTATCGCTGGAAAAATACTAGGTTCCACTGCTGACTACACATCAGTTAATATTTGGTTGTCCAACGGGTCTACTTGGAACGGATCTACCAATAGTCTTGGTGTACAGTCTGGTACTTTTGATATTGCACACTTGTCGCTCGTTGAAGGTGATGCGACTGCTGAAGATGATCCATTTGAACAAAGACATTATCAACAGGAGTTGGCGCTGTGCCAAAGATATTATGAACTACTAACTAGTATAGCCGCATCGGGGTACACTACGTTGACTCCCACTTCGTATTCTTGCCGAGTGGCATTCGCTGTCCAGAAACGAATAATACCAACTATGACTGTATTGTCTTGGGATGACACTGGTAACGTAAATAATCAACGCTTCGGTTATTTTTCAGAAAGATCAGCCACATTCTTCATTACAGCAACAGCCACAGGTCAGGGTTGGATGTTTGGTGTAAGGGCCATAGCAGACGCGGAGCTTTAACATGATCACACGGGCGCAATATGCTGCTGATGGCACGGTTACTGCCGGCCCTATTGACGGGGTTGAGTGGTCAGGCATCACGCCGGAGCATCGGTTCTGGCAGGACATCCTGCAGTTTGTGGCGGCGGGGGGTTTCATTGAAGCCTACGTCCCGCCGCCCGCACCGCCGCGCCAGATTTACAAGGCGGACATTTTCCGTCGGGCTGATGACGATGAAGCGGAAACCATTGTCACCATCCTCGGGCAGCAGTCCATCCGCCTGCAGCAAATTTGGGCCAACGCCCAGTATGTCAGCACGGATGACGACTTCTATCCGATGATTGAGGGCGCATTCATTCAGGCGTTCGGCGCCCAACGCGCAGCGGAGTTGCTGGCATGAACCGTTCAGACTGGATCATGGTCGCCATGGTGGCGTTCCTGTTTGGCTTCGCCGCACTCGCTGCCGGCTGCACGCGCCGGGACAGCGCCAGCCAGCTCTACAAGGTTGTCCAGTACCAGAACAGGTGACCTATGGTGCAGTTCATCGGCGCGATCATTTTTATGGCGGTGATGAACCGCATCGCCGGGGTTGACGAGTTCAAGACCGGCCTCCCCGGCCGCCCGCTCTGGTATGTTACCCCCGGGGTAATCATGGCCGCCTGTGTGGTCGCCGACAGCTATCTGTGGGGTATGCTGTTCGGCATGGCGTTCCTGCTGTGGCGCGTTCCGTCGTGGGGCTACCTGATCACGCTGGGCTATTACACGCCGCCGCGCCAGCCGACCAAGACGGAAGCCGTGTTGCTGAAGCTGGCGCACGGCAGCTATTTCGGCGCCCTGACCATCCGCATGATGGCCATCCTGCCGATGATGGCCATGCTGGCATATATCCACCGGGATTTCATCTACGTGATGCTCACCATCCCCGTCGCTTTCCTGATGGCGGGTATGTATGCAATCGCGTGGAGGGTGTTCCCGAAAGCCGCTGTTCCAGCATCTGATCTGGCGTGTGGCTGCATTTGGGCCGTCCTGATGGCGGCGTCGCACTGAGGAGCAGTTCATGGCCCGGGAAAATTTCGATCGCTGTATGGTCGCCCTGCTGAAGCACGAGGGTGGCAAGGTGGACCACCCGAAGGACCCGGGCGGCCGCACCAACATGGGCGTTACCCAGCGGGTATATGACGCCTACCGCGCCCGGTTGAACCAGCGCAAGCAGGACGTCTACCTCATCTCCAACGACGAGGTCCGCGCCATCTACCGCCAGCAGTACTGGGACAAGATCAAGGGCGACGACCTGCCGGCCGGCGTCGACTATGTGGTGTTCGACGGCGCCGTGAACAGCGGCCCGGTGCAGTCAGTGAAGTGGCTGCAGCGCGCCATCAACAAGCGCAACGTCAATGTGGACGGCGCCGTCGGCGCTGTGACGCTGTCCGAGGTCGCCAAGATCAATGACCACGACAAGCTGATTGCTGACATCTGTGTGCGGCGCATGGCGTTCCTGCAGGAGCTGAAGACGTGGCCGACATTTGGCAAGGGCTGGACGACCCGCGTGAATGATGTTCGCAAGACCGGGCAGGCGTGGGCGCGTGGCTCTGTCGGGCCGCAAATCTCCACCGCCGCGGTGGCTGAAGGTGGCAACGCCCGCGCGCTCATCAGCGACGCCGTCGTGGCGCCGGGCACTGGCGCGGCCGATGTCTCCACCGGCGCCGGCCTTGGACTGGGTGGCATCAGCGTGGTGCTGGAGCAGGCCCGCGACAGCCTCCTGCCGATGTCCGCCGGGTCCGAGTGGATTGGCCGGCTGGTCGCCATGCTGGTTGTCGCCAGCGCGCTGTTGACAGTGGGCGGCTTGGTATTGCGATATTTCCGCAACCGTCAAGCTGTAGCTCGCGCTGACAACCTGGACATCCCCGGGGCGGAGGTTGCACAATGAATGCCTATGCCCCATTGCTTTTGGCTGCTGGTGCATTGGCGCTGGCAGCGGCCCTGTTCGGCGCCGGTTACCTGAAAGGTAAAAACGATGGACAGGTCGACCAGCTCAAATCCAGCGTTGAGGCATACCGTGAACGCAGCGACATTGACGCGCGTGTTCGCACTGGCAGCGACTATCAGCTGTGCCTTGATCTTGGCGGGTTGCCAGACCAGTGCCAACAGCTGCGCGGGATGGACCCAGCCGCCAAGGGCAAATGATCCCGTGGCGCTGGTGCAGCGCGAAAAGGCTCTGGCCCAATGGGTATCGGCAACCGATCAGTTTGGCGCCTCGCGGGGTTGCTGGAAGCGTGGGGGCTGAAGATGGCCCCCGGCACGGAAACCGCATCCCTGTATCGGGCCATTGGCGAGCTGACGTCTGAGGTGCGCGCGCTCCGGCGCGAGAGCCAGCAGGCGGCGGCTTCAGCCGACAGCGAGCGCGCTTCCGTGCGCGAGAAGCTGGATAACGTCGACCGCCGCACCTACCGGCTGGAGAGCGATCTTACCTCCATGGGTAAGAAGCTGGAGCGCGATGTTTATCCGATCATCGAGAAGGTGAGGCGCTGGGAACAGCGCACCACAGGTGGTATGGCTGTTGCAGTGGCCGCATCGTCAGGAGCGACAATGCTGGTGGCCAGTTACGGAAAAGCCATCCTTGTCTGGCTTGGGGGTTGATCATGCTGGTATTGAGTGACGCAGTGGTTGCTGGCGATCCGGCCCCCAACTCGGTTGCGGAAGGCGCACTGAGCGTCAACTTCCATTCCCGCCGCATGCACCTTGGCGTGCCGCCCAGCATCAGCTCCAACGGGCTGCTTCTGGTTGGCGACATCCTGCAGATCGACACCGCGCTGGCGGCGCGCCCCACCGCGACCCAGATGAACACGGCCCTGTCCGGCTATTCTCCGCTGGGCCACCACCATGAGATCAGCGACGTCAACGGCCTGACCGCCGCGCTCGCCGCGGCAACCAGCACACTGCCGACCGGCTTCATCGGCATGTGGTCAGGCACCATCGCCAGCATCCCGGTGGGCTGGGCCATCTGCAACGGCCAGAATGGCACGCCCAACCTGACCGACAAATTCATCATCGCAGCGGGCAACACCTACGCGCCCGGCGCCGTGGGCGGCTCCACCGGCGGCGCCTTCACAACCACGGCTGCAGGAGCCCATTCGCACGGCGGCGCGACAGCGGGCCACCAGTTGTCGTGGGGCCAAATGCCCGCGCACAACCACGGCGTCAACGACCCGGGCCATGGCCATGGCGTCAACGACCCGGGCCACAGCCATTATTACGAGACCGTTGGCGATGGCGGCCTGCTGGCGCCCGGCGGCGCGGTGGCGCGATATGGTGTCAAGGGCGCGCGCACCGAGCATGTCGGCACCGGCATCTGGATCAGCGGCAACGGCACCGGCATCTGGCTGTCCAACGCTGGCGGCAACGAGGCGCACGCCCATGGCATCGGGACGGATGGCAACCACGCGCACAACGTGACAGTCAGCACGATCCCGCCTTACTATGCGCTGGCTTACATCATGAAGCTGCCCCCATTCACGCCGTGAGGACGACACCATGGAACCGGAAAAGACGCAGACCGATCTGGAGATTGAGGCTGGCAAGCGCCGGCTTGAGGAGCGTGGGGGCGGAGAGCGCTCGCGCCGCAACGCCGAGATGGAGGCCGGCGCCGCCCGGCTGAAGCGTCACGCCGCCACGGCTCCGGCGCGCCCGGCCAAACCGCCGAAGCCCGAGAAGACCGAGCCCGGCGTGCAGTTCGAGGAGGTGAAGGTCACCCCCAGCGCCAAGACTGTCGAGGCCATGCAGCAGGTGACCGATGGCGAGACCCCGGCTGAAACCCCTGCGCCCGCCGCAGAACCTGAAGCCAAGGATGAAGCGCCCGCCAAGCCGAAGCGTGGCAAAGCCAAGGCCAAGCCTGAAGGTCAGGCGGCAGAGCTGGACGCTTCGTTCAACGCCGGGCTGGATGACCTTCTGGCCAAGTAATTACCTTCTGGGGTAAGCAATGCCTGCACTGCGTATGAACGTGTTTCAGGGCGAAATTCCTGTGAAGGACGCCCGCCTCCTGCCGGACCCCAACGCGGTCGAGGCGGAGAATGTTCGCGTGGATGCAGGCACCCTGCGGGGCATCGGGTCGCCCAAACTGATCCGCGCCCTGCAGCCGACGACACGCCGCATCTACCGCATCCCCGGCGCCGACATATCGGACTGGGCGTCCAGCACATGGATGGAGTTCTCTGACGTCAATACGGACGTGGTGCGCTCCCCGATCGTCAACGACGCCTACGACCGCTATTACTGGGCCAGCCCCAGCACCGGCCCGTTGTGGTCGCCGAAGCAGCGCATCATTGACGGCCTCGCGCCATACAAACTGGGACTGCCCGGCCCGACGACGGCTCCGACGCTGGCTGGCGCGGGCGGTTCCGGCACCATCGTGACGCGCTCTTACGTGGTGACATTCATCGACCAGTATGGCCACGAGAGCCAGCCGTCGCCGCCAGTGGAGGGCGCGACCTACACCAACGCCACATGGAATGTGAACAACATCCCCCAGCCGGTGGCGGACCCCTCGCGCGCGCCGGTGACCAAAATCCGCATCTACCGCACCACCACGGCAACGTCGGGCACAACGACGTTCTTCAAGGTGGGCGAGGTCAATGTGGGCGTGACCACGTTTGCGGACACGACAACTGACACGGTGGCGACCGGCGGCGGCCAGATCGAGAGCATCATGTGGGCTCCGCCTCCTGCAGACCTGCAGGGGATGATCGCCATGCCGAATGGCATCCTTGTGGGGTGGGTTGGCAACGATCTGTATTTTTCCGAGAACTACCGGCCCCATGCATGGCCAGCTGAATATGTGCTGACGACGGAATACCCGATCGTTGGCCTTGGTGTGTTTGGCAACACCTGTGTCGTCTGCACGTCTGGCCATCCTGCCGCTGTCACCGGCGTCAAGGCCAGCACCATGAACTTCGTCACCAACACCACCGCGGCGCCGTGCCTGTCGCGCCGGTCGATCGTGTCGACGCTCAACGGTGTGCTGTATGCCAGTGAGGCGGGCCTGATCCTGTTCAGCCAGTCCGGCCCCATGGATGCGTCATCGCACCTTGTCGACCGCGACCAGTGGGTGGATGTGTACACACCAGCGCAGCTGCGCGCCATCCACTACGGCAACAATTACACCGCCGTGCGCACGTCCACCGGCGACGATGACGGCTTCTATTTCAACCCGGTCGACCAGACTGGCGCCGGCGTCGTGCGCCTGACCGACCTTGGCGCTGCTGTCGACATCGACATCGACATCTGGACGGGCAAGCCCTTCCTGCTGGCCAACGGCAACCTGTATGAGTGGCTGGCCCCCAACGCCCTGCCGCTGGAGTGGCGCTGGCGCTCCAAGGAGATGGTGCTGCCCAAACCGCTCAATCTCGCCTGCTACCGGGTTTACTTTGATGACCCGCTACCCGGCATGGTGGGACCGGATGAAGCGCCGGTCACCCTGAAAGTGTGGGCATGGCTGGTGGGCGAGAACGGTGAAACCACCCGCAAGCTGGTTTATGACCACCCGGTGATGCAGGCCAATCAGGTCTATCGCCTGCCGTCCGGCTTCAAGTCAGACATCTGGCAGGTGGAGCTGATGGGCAAGACGCGCGTGCGCGCACTGCACATGGCCACCAACCCGAGGGAGCTTGTCCGTGTCTAGGTCCGACAAACAACGCCCGACCATCTCGCAGCCAACCCCTGACGTTAACTCGCTGGCCAAGGTGGCGACCGAGCTGAAGGAAGGGTATGAAATGCTGTCCGGCCAGCGGGGCGATCCCGAGGACCGGGCGGTGACATGGCGTGATCTTTTGAACCTGAAGCTGGTTCAGGCGTGGCAGGTGCCAAAGCAATGAGCTACCAGATCGTCGTTAATGACGAGGATTTTGGTCACCTGCTCGCAGATGAAGCCGGGGCAACTTACAACCCCAAGTGCGATGTAAACATCGCAAACACAATTGATGGCCAGCTCGCAGGCGGTGTGATCTACACTGCCTATTATGAGGTAAGCATCAGCATGCATGTGGCATCCCTGTTACCTCGTTGGGTAACCAAGGACATGCTTTGGATATGCTTTGACTACCCCTTCCGGCAGTTGAAGGTAAACACAATTTTCGGGCAGGTGAAGGCAAGCAACGCTGCCGCGCTGGAGTTTGACAAGCGGCTTGGCTTCAGCGAGATCACCAGAATAGATGACGTTTTCCCAGATGGTGCTATGGTTGTGCTCGCGATGAAGCGCGAAGCCTGCCGCTATCTGGATATGCCGCAGCGCGATGTGAAAGTCGCATATCGGAGAGGGAGAGACTTAAATGGGTGGTGAACAGAACACGCCGCAGCGTCCCGACTACGGCGACACGGGCAAGTAATCCGCAATCGACTGGGAGAGCACCTATGGGTGGAGGTAAAAATTCGGCGCCGCCGCCGCCCGACTATACCCCGGTCGCGGAGGCATCAAAAGAAAGCGCAGCCATCTCTGCCGAGGTGGCGCGCGAGCAGCTTAACTGGGCCAAGGAACAGTATTTCCTCGACCGTGACGTGTCCGACAGCGTCATTGAGGCCGCGCTGCGCCGCCTCGACCAGACGGATGCGCAGGCCGCCGCCGATCGCGCCCGCTACGAGGACATCTTCCAGCCGCTGGAGGACGACCTTGCGTGGGAGGCGCGCGAATACGCCAACCCGGAACGGCAGGAGTATGAGGCCGGCCGCGCGCAGGCTGACGTCTCCCAGCAGTTCGAGATGGCGCGCACCGCCGCACAGGACCGGCTGGAGAGCTACGGCATTGACCCGTCGCAGACGCGCGCCGGTGCGCTGGATGTCTCGACGCGCATGCAGGAAGCCGCCGCCCGCGCATCCGCCGGCAATCAGGCGCGTCAGCAGGTGGAGGCCACCGGCCGCGCCCTGCGCTCCGAGGCGATTAACATTGGCAAGGGTTACCCCGCGCAAATTCAGGGCGCCTACAACACGGCTACCCAGTCGGGTAACTCCGGCGTGAACGCGGGCATCGCCACCACGGCGACCGGCGCGAACACCATGGGCACGCCCGCGCAGTGGCAGGGCCTGTCCAACCAGTCCATCGGGACGTGGGGCAACGTGCTGAACATGGGCTACAACAACGCCCTTGACGCCTACAAGGCCGAGAACAGCGCCAACCAGTCGTCTGGTATTGGCTCCATGCTGGGCCTTGTCGGTGGCATCGGCGCCAAGCTGATCGGCCTCGCCGACGGCGGCGCGGTGCCCCAGCAGGGTGTCCCGGTCGACGGCCCAGCCCACAGCGGCGTGCCGGTGGATGAAGGCATGTCACCGTCGGGCGGCGAGGACGTGGACGATGTCCCGGCCCGGCTCAACGCGGGCGAGTTTGTCATGCCCAAGGAAGCTGTGGAATGGATCGGCCAGAAGCAGCTATACCAGATGATCGGCAAGGCGAAGCAGGAACGGCAGGCGCTGCCGGTTGATGTTGGCGCTGGCCCGACCGAACGAAACGCGCCGCCCGCGCGCCCTGTTGTGAATACGGCGGCATTGCCTGTCTGAGGAGACACGGATGTCATTCGCGAATGAGGTCAAGGACTTTGTCTCTGTATTCAAGTCCACCTATGACGCCGGCTCCAAGATCGAGAGCAAGCATGCCAAGGGCAAGGATGCACGGGACCTGAAGGCGGCGCAGGACAAGGCGGAGGCTGATGCTTCCGCCAGCCTGCGTCAGGGTGTGCCAGTCGGGCAGGCGTCCACCAGCGATGCTGGCACGTCCGGCGCCGACGCGGCGTCGCAGCAGGCCAACATCGGGAACCTTGGTGAGCGCGCCCAGTATATCCGCGCCGGCCTGATTGACCGTGGCTTGCCTGAGCATATCGCCGACGGCTTCGTCATGAACATGCAGGACGAAAGCGGGTTCAATCCGGGCATTAACGAGGCCAAGCCCACCATCCCGGGATCGCGCGGCGGGTTCGGCCTGTATCAGGTCACCGGCCCGCGCCGCGTTGCCTATGAGCAGTACGCCAAGGAGCGCGGCACGTCGCTGTCGAACATCGACACGCAGCTGGATTTCATGGTGCATGAGCTGCAGGGTCCCGAGAAAGCGGCTTACGACCAAATCCTGAAGACCAAGACGGCTGGCGAGGCCGGCGCTGCGATCGTGAACAGCTTCCTGCGCCCGAGGAAGGATCACCGCATTGCGCGCGCCAACAAGTACATGAACACCCCCGGCAGCGTTCCGGTGCAGCAGGCCAGCGCTCCCGCGCCCACATCAGCCCTGCCGGTGGATGATGGCGAGCAGACGCCGGATGACCGCCGGGCCGCCGCTGACGACGCCGACGATTACACCAACCGCCAGCGGGCCGCCGCAGGTCTCCCGCCGCTCCCGCGCTCCGCCATCCCCGGCGGGTCCTATGGTGGCGTGAACACCGTCGCGCTGGCTGACGGCGGCGCTGTGCCCAGCGGTGCGACAGCGGACACTGGTGTGGCGGCGGGCTGGCAGTCGCAGGCCCCCGACCGGCGCGGCAGCGTGTTCCTCGACCAGTTCCAGTACACGCCCAGCGAGCGCCCCAGCGCCCGGGCGCCGACTGAGCCGACGCGCTCCTACCGTTACGAGGACTACATGACCGGCGCCGGCGACAAGTTCGCCGCCCAGCGTCAGGACCGCATGCAGCAGTTCGAGCAGTCGCGCGCAACCGCCGCGGCGGAGGCGGCCGAGCGCCAGCGTGTGCGTGATGTAGCGGCGCGCCGCGACCAGCTCATGAAGATGGGCGTGCCGCCGTGGATGATCGACGCCGATGGCAACATGGTGCAGGGCGGCCCGCAGGGCGTCTCCCAGTTCCAGCCTGTCGACTTCAACAGCGGCGCGGCCATGTCGCCAACGCAGGACCAGCAGCAGGGGCTATGGGCGTTCGCCGACGGCGGCGCGGTGCCAGACAAGGCGCCGGAGGATGAAGGCCCGGTCCCGTTCTTCGCCACCCAGCCGCAGGCGGTGCGTGAGCAGCAGGGCCAGCCCGCCCCCATGCCCCAGCAGCGCGAGCAGTATGACACCAGCGCCGTGGCGCGCGAGGGCGTCGATCGCCTGCCGGAAGTCGTCGCTGCCGGCATGCAGGGCATCACCGAGAACTATCAGCTGGCAAACCAGCAGGACCCCGCCGCCCGGCAGCAGGGGCTGCAGCGCTTTGCGCGCAATGAGGGCGCGGCGCGACCATCGGAAATCCGCGAGGTCGACAGCGCCATTGACCCCAATGGCCAGCTGGGCGCCGGCGCGCGCCAGATTGCCCGTCTCTATGCGGGCTACAAGTTCTATCTGGACAAGGGCGACGCGGCCAAGGCCAAGAACTACGCGGCGTCCATGCTCATGTATTCCAAGAGCGTGTTGTCCGCCGCCGGCCCGGTGCTGCAGGTGCAGGCTGAGCGTGGTGACACCAAGGGCGCGGCGCGCACCGTGGAGCAGGCATACGGCGCCCTGCCGACTGGCCAGAGCATCGAAGCTACCCCGGTGGGTAACAAGGGTGTCCGCATCCAGATGTTCGACGCGGACGGCAACCTGACGCAGAAGGGCGAGGTTACCCTCAACCAGCTGACGCAGCTGGCCACCGGCATGGGCGACGGTACGCTGTGGTATCGCGCCATGGGTCTCATGAGCCAGCCCAAGAAGTCTGGCATGACCGAGGCCGAGGCACGCCGCGACCGCCGCGCCGAGGAGAGCGCCGGCCGGGCCAAGGAGCGCCACGACATCTACATGGAGGGCCAGCGCCGCCGTCTGGCGCAGCCCCGCGCCGCCGGTTCCGCGCGCACCACCGCTGACGAGAGAAAGGCACAGGCCATTGATGCTGATGCAGCTGCAGCCCTTGATCTTGGTCCTGTTCAGAACAGCGCCGTTCCCACCCAGCCTGTGGATGAACAGACGGCGCCGATCCGCACGCCCAATGCTCCTGCAGCCCTACCGTCCATGGCGCAAAATGACCAGTCGATGGCTGGCAACACGCCTGCCCGGACGGCGCCCACCATGCAAATGCCCGCAGGCACGCAAGGCGAGGCCGGCCCCGAGGCTCGCGCAGCTACCGAAATGGAGGGCGCGCCGGAGACAGCTGCTGCGTTCAACAGGGAACGTGGTGTCCGTGCGGCGCAGAACATGGCGACAGTGGCCGACGCTGCATACAAAAAGCAGCAGCTGAAGCCGGGCCGGACCCGCGCCGCGCCGACCACGCTGGACAAGTCGCTGGACAGCGCATTCGGCACGATCCTGCCGGAAGATCGCGAGATCAATCCGCAGGCCAAGGCGCGCATGAAGTCCATCGCAGCATCCATCGTCAACGGCAACCCGAACGTGTCGCCGGAGGACGCCGCCCAGATCACCGCCCGGATGTTCGACAAGAACAACCGGACCATCGGGCTGGAGCGCGACGGGCGCGTGCGCATCGGCAGCGGCGACCCGGTCTATCTCGACCGGCGCAGCATCGAGCTGGTGCAGGCATTGCGCGGCAACTCCATGGTGGTGCAGGAGCAGCCCAAGGGTGACCGCCGCGTCGCACGCAACGCCAGCTCCGCACCGCGCACCGCAGCATCGCGCGCCAACGCCAAGAAAAGCATCGACGCCTACCGGCGCGATCGCGAGGCGGAGCGCACGGGCGTAGACCTGCGCCGCCGCAACTATGTACCCGGTGCGCAGTCTGGTGTTAGTGTGTCCCGCAATACGGCGGCTGGCCGGGACGAAGACACCTAGCAGGTAGAAAATGGCTGCATCTGATTTTGAACTGGACGACACGCTGTTTGCGGCCCCGGCGTCCAAGACCAAACCAGATGCGGCCCCCGCTCCCGACATGGAGCTGGACGACAACCTGTTCGCGTCGCCGACCCCGCCGCGCAAGGATGAACCGGGGTTCTTTGGCAATACGGGCCGCGCCTTCGCCGCCGGCGCCATTGGCGCAACCGCCGACGCCGTGCAGGGCGGGCAGGACATGGGCGTCCTCGCCGCCGGGACCGACCTTAACCCACAGGACCGCGCCAACGCCGGAGCCGTCGACGGTGTCCGCGACACACTGCGCTCAACTGCCGACAGTCTCGTGGATGGCATGTCGGAGAGCGCCAAGCGCGCGCTGGCCGCCAAGCTGTGGGGCGCTGACCGCTCCAAGGGTGAGCGCAACGTCTGGGACAGCGACGTCAGCCTGAAAGAGGCGCTGACCACCAAGATGGCGCAGGGCCTTGGTTCACTGGTGCCATCCATGGGCGCGGCCCTTCTGGGCGGTATCCCGGGCGGCTCTGCAGCTGCCGGCGCGATGGGTGCGGGCGGCTTCACCAAAGACCTGCGCGACCTGTTCGGCAAGATGTCGGATGACGACCTGCGCCAGAACATCCCCGAGTTCTCGGAATATCTCGACGCCGGCATTGCGCCCAAGGAAGCGCGCGAGATGCTCATTCAGGGCGCCATCGGCAACAAGGCGGTTTACCAGTTCCTCGCGTCCGGCGCGCTGGCCACCGTCGGCGTGGAGGGCATGATTGGCGCCGGTACGTTGGGGCGCGGCGGGCTTGGTCGCGCCATTGGCCGGGCCGCCAAGGGTGAAGCGGTCAACGAGTTTCTGGATCAGGGGACGCAGGAAGCCAGCAAGCGGCTCGCCATCCGCGACTATGAGCAGCGCAACTCCCTGCCGCTGTCTGACCCTGACATCTCCGGCGCGCTGGAGGCGTCGGTGCAGGCCGGTATTCTGGGCGGCCTGACTGGTGGCACAGTGGGCGGCGTTGGCCATGTCGCCGGCGGACGTCACAAAGAGGTGGAGGTCGGGCAGCGCGATGGCGCCACCGTCGGCGCTGTCGACCCTGACACCGCTGCAGGGCTGGAGACCGCCAACGAGAACGCCATCACCGCGCCTGCCCCTGACATGGCCGCACCGGAGGTCAGCCAGCCGCCTGCACAGGGCGCCCCGGCCCAGACCCCCATGGAGGCCCCGGTCCAGCAGAACGCCCCTCCTGCGGCCCCGGACGCGGTTCTGGACGAGGACCCTGACGCCGAGCCCATGGTGGCGACGCCTGCCCCCGAGCCGGCGGCGGACCCGCTTGCTGCGATCATCGAGCCTACCCCGGAGGTAACCGCGCCAGCATCCGATGATGTCACGGCGCAACTGGACAATACGGAAGCCTCCCTTGCCGATATTGGCGCGCAGATTGAGAGCCTTGTCACGCCAGTGGTGGAGCAGCCACGAGAGCAGGTGACCACCAGCCCGTCGACCACTGAGCGCATCGACGCTGTCGGACGGCAGCTGGATGAGCTGAAGACCGACCTGCAGGCGCCCCAGACGGCGACCAGCGAGGCCCCGCGCGGACCGCGCGTCCTGCGCTCGCTCGAAGACGAGGCGGCCGAGAAAAAGGCCAACCAGCTGAACCGGGCGCGTGTGTCGGCGCCGGAGGCAGCGCGCGTTGTACGCGGCGAGAACACTGCTGCCAAGCTCACGTCGGACCCTGACCAGCTGGGGTCGCGCGAGGACCGTCAGGCGATCAAGCGCATCATCGACCGCGCCATCGCTGGCGGCGTCACACCCGAGCAGATGACCGAGAACTGGCGCACCATGGCGCAGCAGAGCGGTCGCCTGACCCAAGCGCAGCGCGAGGCATGGATGACAGCCCGGCGCGCGGTGCATGATGAGACCGTGTCGCAGGTGTATTCGGGCGAGGCTGTGACCGAGGACGCGCAGGCCGCCGCAACCCGGCAGGAGCGTGAGCGGCGGGCGCAGACCGAGCGCACAGCTGCCGACATCACGAGCGAAATGCCACTGGTGACCGGGCGCGCCATTGGCGATGGCAAGGGCACGCTGGCTGTCATCGACAGCATGATGTCACTGGCGCAGGAGCGGGGCGTTGACCTGTCCGGCCGCACCGACGACCGCGGCGCCACCGTGTTCCTGCGCGATGCACAGGCGCTGGGCAATGACCTGCGCGCAGGCAAGAATGTGTCCATGGAGCGGCTGGTCCAGTTCGCTGCCGACGCCGCCGCGGTGAAAGAGGACCCCGCCGCGTTCATGGCGAGCCGCCGCGCCACCAGCGACGAGGCAGCGCGCGCCGCCGGGATCGAGCGCAATGTGTCGATCGACGCAAACGAGGGCGTGGCAAATGCTGTAGCGGCGACACCGGACGACCGGCAGGTGGAGAGCACCACGGTTCGTCGCAAGGTCACGCCCAAGCCTGTAGCAGCGCCGGAGCAGGACAACAGCACCGTCACGGCAGGCGAGGACAAGGCAGGCAAGTTCGCCGTGGCCAGCAAGCGCCGCCGGCCGGTCGCGCCAGCATCGCAGGCTCAGGCCGAGGCAGGGAACTATGCCAAGGGCCACCGCAAGTTCATGGGCCATGATGTCACCGTGGAGACGGCGCGCGGCCAGAAGCGGCGCGGTCCCGGCTGGGAAGTCACCATGCCGGTGGACTATGGCTACATCAAGCGGACGACTGGCGCTGATGGAGATCAGGTTGACGTGTTCCTTGGCCCGTCGCAGCTGGCCAAGCAGATATTCATGATCAACCAGCAGAACCTTGATGGTTCATTTGATGAGCACAAGGTGATGATGGGCTTCCCATCTGAGGAGGCTGCGCGCACTGCTTATGAAAACTCGTTCAGCGACGGCCGTGGAGCCGACCGCATCCAGTCCATCGTGCCGATGTCCCGGGCCGAGTTCAGTGAATGGCTGAAGGGTGACACCGTGTCAGCGTTCAACCCTGACATGGCGACGACGCTGGAGGAGCCCGCTGCCGAGCCGCCGCGCATACGCGCATCCATGTCCAGCTCCCCGACGACGGCCGGCTGGAGCCAGCTGATCAACAAGTGGGCGGGCCGGGGGCGCGAGCGCACCAGCGCGCAAATCCGCGCCCTTGCCATGGGCGCCACGACCGGCCGTGACATGCTGGCGCGCGCCGCGACGGCGGACAATGGCCCGATTTTCAACGCCGTCTCCCGGCAGCTGGGGCCGATCCTCGACCGCATCGCTGGCCATGTGCCGGTCTACGTGCTGTCGCCTGAAGCCATGGTTGCACTGACCGTTGACGACACGATCATCCGCAATGGATGGACGGCAGCGCCAGAAGGTTTCTACAGTCGCGATGAACACGGCAGGCAATATGTGGCGCTGCGTTCAGACATGCTGGACGGCGGCGAAGGACAGACGCGCCTTGTGCTGCACGAAATGCTGCACGCCGCCGTGCATGACACCATCGAAAACAACCCTGTTGAAATGGCCCGCATCCAGAACATGCTGGATGTCGTCAAGCAACAGCTGCCGGCGGATTACAATGTCTATGGCCTGAGCAACGTCCACGAGTTCATCTCCGAGGCATTCTCCAATTCGGAGTTTCAGGAGCTGCTGCGCGTCACGCCGGCGACGGCAGGGCTGTCAGTGCAGCTCAATCCCAACCGCAGCATGTGGTCCGAGTTCGTCGCGTCCATGAGCCGGCTGGTCGACAGCATGCTGCAGTTCATCGGCGTCAGGTCCGCGCCGTCGCGCAACATGCTGGAAATGGCCATGCTGCAGGGCGAGCGCCTGCTGGACATCTCCGAGCGCCGGCCGCCGCTGTACAGCCTGCGGCAGGGTGCTGCATCGCCGCTGGCGCCGCGCATGAGCATGGAGCAGGTTACCGACCGGGGTAACACGCTGACCACCAAGGCGCGGCGCGTCATGACCCGCCTGATGACGCTGGACCAGCTGCGCCAGAGCGGCGAGGGGCTGTTCACGCGCGAGGGCACTGACTGGCTGAACCGGGCTGTCACGGGCATGCTGCAGATCGACCAGACGGCCGAGAAGTATGCGAAGGATGGCGCCGACCTGACCCAGAAGTATGTGGAGGCAATCCGCAACCACCGGGACAGGATGGCCGACTACGGCGACCTTGCTGTGGATGTCACGTCGATGGACGTGAAGATGCTGAACGACCCGCGCTGGACCCGCGAGACACTGCTGGAGCACAACAAGCACCTGAGCCAGACCGCCGCCGGCGCGCGCCAGAAGCTGGCCCAGCTGGAGGGGCTGCAGAAGCGGTTCATGGCCATGCCGGCAGAGTTGCGGGCGCTATGGATGGACAGCCAGCAGTTCTTCACCAAGACGCGCATCGACACCGCCCGGGCAGTGGGCCAGTCCGTGCTGCAGGAGCGCAAGGGGCTGACCGCGCAGCAGCGTGACGGACTGGTCAACCGCGCGCTCGCCGGCACGCTGGACGAAGCCGACAAGACGCTGCTTGGCCCGACCATGTTCAACGATCTGGCCAAGGCCCGGCTGATCAAGGGCACCGACGGCGACTACTTCCCGCTGATGCGGCGCGGCGAGCATGTCGTGGTGACGCACCTCAACCGTGGCGACCTGAAGGGTGGCAAGGAGGTGGAGCCGGGCGTGGTGGAGTTCAAGGCGGCTGACGACAAGGCGGCGCGCGCCCTGTTCAACCAGTTCGCCGACAGCACCGGCCTGCCCATCACGTCGGTGCGGCGCCGCTATTATCTGCGCGAGACGGGCGAGCCGGTCAGCGCTGCCGACGCCGCCGGCCATGACGTGGATGTCGCCTATCGCGCCTATGTCCAGACGCAGGGCGTGCAGTTCTTCGAGAGCATGAACGACGCGCAGGAGTTCGCCCGCGCCGCCAAGGCGTCGAACGAATACACGTCGGTGTCCGTGGTGCTGCAGCGCAAGGACTGGTATTCGCAGGACGACCTGTCATCCAGCCAGCTGGCGTCGCTGCTGGGCGCCGTGGCGCGCCGCACCGACATGGGCGAGCAGCAGAAGGCCGAGATGCGCATCGCCATCTATGAGGCGGCTGCGCGCATGATGTCCGGCACGCGGGTGCAGCAGCGCTCGATCGCCCGCCGCATGGTCAAGGGGGCCAGCGCTGACATGGCGCGCGCCGTCCACGATTACACGTCGGCAGCGTCGGGCTATATCGCCCGCATGGAGCACATGCCGGCGGTGCGTGAAGCCATGGGCGAGATGCGCAAGGTGCAGCAGGAGGAGCTGATGGGCGCCGGCCGCCAGCGCGGCTCTGAAATCCTCAATGAGCTGTCATCCCGCACCGCGGTGAACGATGGCAATGTTACCCCGCCGGGTAAGGCGCTGCGCGACCTGATGACCCTGACGTTCATGGCGCGCCTGTTCTCACCGGCCTATTCGCTGATCAACGCCATGCAGGTTGCGATGGTGGCATATCCGACGCTGGCGGGCCGGTTCGGCGAGCTGAAGTCGGCGGGGGCGATCAACCGGGCCTACATGGATATGGGCGCGGGCGGCGTGAT
>Ga0182745_1000350_pt1 | contig 54071 bp, 14 predicted proteins | sample eDN3rd30CKraftBY_FD_128523 | JGI IMG/M metagenome (GOLD analysis project Ga0182745, IMG submission 128523) | Enriched backyard soil microbial communities from Emeryville, California, USA - eDNA 3rd pass 30_C Kraft BY (version 2) (version 2) | ecosystem: Environmental > Terrestrial > Soil >... | reverse complement strand
TCCTCCGAGGCGTTTATCCAGCTTGGTATGATTCACCTGATGCTCAATCGGCTGCACCGCAAGGGCAACGAACCTGATTTTAGTTACAGGCTCGCTGCATAATACCCTTATGGGACAGTCTCTCAGTGCCGTGTCCTGCCGCGCTTAAAGCAGTTCTTGTTTATCCGAGCGATTCGCGTGCGGCCTTTTCCACGGCGTCGGCAGTGATGAAGAACTTGGTGTACACCAGGTCATAAGGCCCGCTGGCACCAAACGCTTCCATCCCCACGAATCGGCCGGCAAAACCGAGGTAGCGATCCCAACTCATGCGGATCCCGGCTTCGCAAGCGACGCGGGCGGTGACCGCTGGTGGCAGGACTTGATCGCGATACGACTGCGGCTGCAGATTGAACAACTCCATGCACGGCATGCTGACCACGCGGGCCTTGATGCCATCGGCCACCAGTTTTTCGTAAGCGGCCACGCACAGCGACAGTTCACTGCCGCTGGCCATCAGGATCACCTCGGGGTCAGCCGCTTCGCCGGCCAGGATGTAGCCGCCGCGGGCACAGCCGCTCGCTGGCGCATACTTTTCGCGGCAGAGCGTCGGCATGTTTTGCCGCGAGAGCACGAATGCGGCCGGATGATCAGCGATTTCCATCGCCGTGCGGTAGCACTCGGTGACTTCGTTGGCGTCGCCGGGGCGGAAGACGTGCAGGCCGGGAATCGCGCGGCAAGCCGACAGGTGTTCGATCGGTTGGTGCGTCGGGCCATCTTCGCCGACGCCGATGCTGTCGTGAGTCAGCACGTAGATCACCGGTTGGTGCATCAAGCTGCTCAGCCGCATCGCTCCCCGCATGTAGTCGGTAAACACGAAGAACGTGGCGCCGTACGCCCGCAGGCCGGCCAGCGACAGGCCGTTGCAGATGGCGGCCATCGCGTGTTCGCGGATCCCAAAGTGCAAGTTGCGGCCGCCGAAGTTGCCGGGCAGGTAATCGCCGGCGCCTTCGAACTCCAGATAGGTTTTGGTGCTCGGGGCGAGGTCGGCCGAGCCGCCGATCATGAACGGGACGTTCTTGGCGATCGCATTGAGCACCTTGCCGCTGCTGTTGCGCGTCGCGTCACCCTTTTCGCTGGCGGGAAACACCGGCAGATCCTTGTCCCAGCCCGCGGGCAGCTTGCCGCTGAACAGCGCCTCGAGTTCCGCCGCCTGATCAGCGTGAGCCGCCTTATAAGAAGTCCACAGCGTTTGCCACTGGGCGTAGGCCTGTTTGCCGCGGGCGCCGATGTTCTCAGCAAAGTGCTCGCGGACGCCTTCGGGAACGTAGAATTTCTGGTCCTTGGGCAGGCCGTAATACTCCTTGGCCAGTTCGATTTCATCCCAACCGAGCGGTGCACCGTGGGCGCCGTGGGTGTTCTGTTTGTTGGGTGCCCCGTAGCCGATGATGCTCCTGACGATGATCAGCGTCGGCTTGTCGGTTGCTGCTTTGAACGCATCGATCGCGGCGGCCAGCGCTGCGACGTCATTGGCGTCGTCGACGTGCAACACGTTCCAGCCGAGTCCCTGGAACTTCTGGCCGACGTCTTCACTGAAGGCCAAGTCGGTGTCGCCTTCGATCGTGATCTTATTGTCGTCGTAGATCCAACAGAGATTGGACAGCCCGAGGTGGCCGGCGACCGAAGCGGCTTCGGTGGTGATCCCTTCCATGATGTCGCCGTCGCTGCACAGCACGTAGACGTTGTAGTCGAACAGTTCGTGTTCGGGCGTGTTGTAGCGGGCGGCGAGCCAGCGCTGGGCCATCGCCATTCCGACCGAGTTGGCGGTGCCTTGGCCGAGCGGACCGGTGGTGGTTTCAATACCGGCCGCTTCGCCGTATTCCGGGTGACCGGCGCAGGGGCTGCCGATTTGACGGAAGTTCTTGATGTCGTCGAGCGTGATCGACAACCGGTCGGTCGGCTCGCCGAGGTGATCAACCGATTTGACTCCGGTCAGATGCAGCACGCTGTAGAGCAGCATCGAAGAGTGGCCGCAGGAGAGCACGAAGCGGTCGCGATCGGGCCACTGCGGATGCTCGGGATCATACTTCATCGCATGGTTGAAGACCTGATAAGCGATCGGGGCGAGTGCCATCGGCGTGCCGGGATGGCCGCTGTTAGCCGTTTGCACCGCATCCATACTGAGGGCGCGGATGGTATCAATGGCAGTGGTTTGAATTTCGGTGCTCGCAACGCTCATTACTTATTTACCCTCGGATTCAGCTTCGATTGGCGGTTCGCAGGCGCGGCGCCTGCTGCGTCAGCGCGGATGCGAACCGGTGCAATTACGTGCGACAGCCTAATGGTAGGAGTTAGCAGCGGAAAGGGGCATTCCAGTGATCCCCAGGTAAGGGTCGCCAAGCCATCCGGTCACGTTGCCGCACACGGTCCGTCTGGCAGCAAGCCCCCTTGCCCACCGGCCTGAACTGTCCAAGATTGCTCGCAGCCAGACGTGCGCAGTTATTCTGGAGCCCATCAGCCCACTCACCCGCAATGAAAGACAACATGGCCGCGGCAACACTTCGCTTGGTCGTTCACGGGGCCGCCGGACGGATGGGCCGCCGCGTCGTTGCACTGGCGGCCCAAGACAGCGAAGTCGAGCTGATCGGCGGTGTGGAGCACGCTGGCCATCCGCTGCTGGGCAGCGACCTCGGCGCCCTCGCTGGCGGCAACCCGCTGCAGATCGCCTTGGCGGCGCAATGGCCCGCGGCGGCTGATGCGGTGATCGACTTTTCGCTGCCGATGGCGGTCGACGGGTGCGTTCAGCAATGCCTGGCGACCGGGACGCCGCTGGTCGTGGCCACCACCGGCTTGGAAGCGGAGCAGCAGGAACTGCTGCGGCATGCCGGCAAGCAGATCCCAGTCTGCTGGGCCCCAAGCATGTCGCTGGCGGTCAACTTGACGATGCGGCTGGCGCAGCAGGTCAGCGCTGCGCTGAAAAACGTCGCTGGCGGGCTCGACGTGGAGATCATCGAGCGGCATCACCGCTACAAGGAAGACGCTCCCAGCGGTACGGCGCTGAAGTTCGGAGAACTGATCGCCGAGCAGTTGCAGCGTGACGGCGAGCCGGTGCAGCACGTTCACGGCCGTGAAGGTAAGACCGGCCGGCGATCCGCCAACGAAATCGGCTACCACGCGGTTCGCGTCGGCGACAATCCAGGCGAGCACACGATCGTGTTTGGGATGCTCGGGGAGAAGATCGAGCTGAACGTCGCCGCCAGCAGTCGCGATTGCTACGCCAGCGGGGCGATCGCCGCGGCTAAGTGGCTGCAAGGCAAACCGGCGGGCATGTACGACATGTTCGACGTGCTGGGGCTGAAGTCGAATTGACCGACCAGGCCACTGGTGAAGCGCTAACATCAACTGTTCGGGTTGCACCTGACGCCGTGTTTCACCGCGCGTCGTTTTTCGGTCCAATAACTGACCCCCTTGCCCTTTGCCCATCGCTCCGAGCGATTTTGCCTTATGTCGCTTACCGATTCGACCACCGACACCTCCACGGCCTGGACCATCGACGATTCGACCGATCTGTATCGTCTCGATCGCTGGGGAAGTGGCTACTTCTCGATCAGCCCGCAGGGAACCCTGCTGGTGCATCCCGGCACGGGGCCGGAGCAGGCGATCGACTTGAAGGATTTGGTCGACCGTTTGCAGCAGCGCGGCTTAGAATTGCCGATTCTGATCCGCTTCAACGGCATCCTGCGCGACCGCCTGCAGCAGCTCCGCGACTGTTTCCAACGGGCGATCGATGATCACCAGTACAACGGCCAGTATCGCTGTGTGTTTCCGATCAAGGTCAACCAGCAGCGCGATGTGGTCCAGAAGATCATTCAGTACGGCCGCGAGTTCGGCTTTGGGCTCGAAGCCGGCAGCAAGCCCGAACTGCTGGCGGTCGTCGCCATGACCGACCCGCAGATGCCGATCATCTGCAACGGGTTCAAAGACGACGAGTTCATTCAGATGGCGATGTTCGCTCAGCAGATCGGGCGAACCGTGATTCCGGTGGTCGAGAAGTACACCGAGCTCGAGAAGATCGTGCGGCTGGCCGGCGAGATCGGCGTGCGGCCGCAGATCGGCTTTCGCGTCAAGCTCGCCGCCCGTGGTGCGGGACGGTGGAAGTCCTCCGGCGGTTATCGCTCGAAGTTCGGTTTGACAGTGACCGAGGTGCTGCGGGCGCTGCAGTACCTCGAAGAACGCGACATGGCGGATTGCTTCCGCCTGCTGCACTTTCACCCGGGCAGCCAGATCACCAACATCGGCAAGCTCAAGTCGGCGATCAACGAAGCGGTGCGGATCTATGTCGATCTGCACAAGCGTGGGGCGGGTTTGCAGTTGCTCGATATCGGTGGCGGGCTGGGCGTCGATTACGACGGCTCGCAGTCCAATACCGAGAGCAGCATGAATTACACGATGCAGGAATACGCCAACGACGTCGTGTATCAGGTGCAAACGGTGTGCGATGAAGCCGGCGTGCCGCATCCCGGGCTGATCACCGAAAGCGGGCGGGCGATCGCCGCGCACCACAGCTTGCTGGTGTTCAACGCGCTGGGAGCCGCTCGGCAGGTCGTCGACACGTTGCCCGAGAGCGTCCCGGAGGAATACGAGCAGCCGGTGTGGGATCTGTTCAACGCCTACAACGACCTGAAGGCGAGCAACGCGATCGAGTCGTTCCACGATGCGCAGGCTTCGTTGGAACTGGCGATGAATCTGTTCAGCGGCGGTTATCTGCCACTGGACCAACGCGCGCTGGCCGAGAACCTGTTCTTTGCGATCTCACAAAAGGTTCGCGACATCGCGTCCAAGATGGAATACGTGCCCGAGGAATTGACCAGCCTCGACCGGATGCTGTCGGACATTTACTTCGGCAATTTCTCGATCTTCCAGTCGATGCCTGATAGCTGGGCGATCAACCAACTGTTCCCGATCATGCCGATCCACCGTTTGGATGAAGAGCCGACCCGGCACGCGGTGCTGGGCGACATCACCTGTGACAGTGACGGCAAGATCGACTGCTTCATCGGCAACCGCAACCGGATGGACACGGTGCCGCTGCACTCGCTCGGTGAACAGCCGTATTACCTCGGCGCGTTCCTGATCGGCGCTTATCAAGAGATCCTCGGCGATCTGCACAACCTGTTTGGGGACACCCATGCGGTGCACATCGATGTCAACGGCGAGCAGGCTACGATCGCCAGCATCGTCAAGGGAGACACGGTTAGCGAAGTGCTCAGCTACGTGCAGTTCGACGACCGCGAATTGATCGAGCGGTTGCAGGAAGCGGTCGAGCAGGCGGTGCAAGCCGGCCGGGTTGACAATGAGCAAGCCGGCAAGGTGATCCGCTATTATGAACGCGCCTTGGGCGGCTACACCTACCTTTCGCGGTGATTGTCCGCGAGACGCCATCCGAGTTGCGAGCTAGGAGCGGGCTGGCAAAAACCGTTCGCGGATCCACGCCGCGGCATCGTCGAGCGTTTCGTGGATGTCCCGGTTGGTATAGCCGAGTTCCTCACGCGCGCGGCTGCCGTCGTACCAGTGCAACTGACTGCTCATCTTCAGCGCCGCCGAGTTCACATCGGTCTCCAGCTTGGTCAGGCGGACCTTCACGGCGGCGAACGCACCGACCCCGACGCGGATCATCGGTCCGACCGGGAAGATCGGCGCGGGCCGGCCCATCCGCCGGGCCATCTCGGTCCACAGCTTGCGATACCGCCAGTTCTCACCGGCCATCAGATAGTGCCGGCCGGTTTTGCCGCGTTCCAGCGCCGATAAGACGCCGGCAGCGACATCGCGGACATCGCAGACGCTGCACCCGCCGGTCGGGCAGGCGGGGATGTAGCGGCGGCCGAGTTCCAGCATCATCCGCCCACTGCTCGGCTTCCAGTCCCAGGGGCCGAGCATGAAGCCGGGATGCACGAAATTGGCGTCCAGGCCGCGGTCGATCGACTGCTGGACCGCTGCGACCGACGCCCGTTTGCTGGCGACGTAGGCGCACGGCACCTGTTCGGTCAGCGCCGTGACCACTGAGTCTTCAGTGGCCGGTTGGCTGTCAGCGGCCAGGGCGAGCGTATTGACCGTGCCGATGTGCACCATCCGGCAGCCGCGCCGCCGCGCCGCCTCAGCGACCGTGGCGCTGCCATCGCGATTGGCGCGCATCGATTCTTCCATCCGTTTCCAGCCGATGTGAATCATCGCCGCCGAGTGGATCACGGCATCGCACTGCGCGACCGCATCCTGGATCGTCTGCGCGTCTTCGAGCGTCCCTTCGACGAACTCGACGTTCACACCTTCAAACACCTCCGGCGGCGGAGGCGTTCGCACCAGGGCGACCACTTGGTCGCCCCGTTCGGATAGCTGCCGGGCGATGTTGTTGCCCAGCAGCCCGGTTCCACCGGTTAAAAAGACTTTCATTACTGCGCTTGTTCGCTGGAAAGTTCGCGGATCGTAATGTTTCGAAAGCGGACCGGTTCATCGTGGCCAGCAAAGCCGAAGTGGCCGCTGCGGCGCGATTGGCCAGGATGGGCCGAATCGCCCATGAACTCGGTGACATCGGCCAAGTCGGCATCGAGGATCACGCTGCCGTTGAGTTCCACGCGGATTTTCGAACCCTTGACGGTCACTTCCTGGAAGTTCCACTGGCCCACTTCGCGCAGGTAGCCGCGTTTGGCAGGCACCATGCCGTAAGCCGATCCATGGTACTGACGCGGATCGAGCTGCGCATATTTCGGATGCGAGTTATCGAGCACTTGCAGTTCCGTCAGCGCCGCGGAGGCCGGGTTGCCGGTGCCGGGGTAATGAATCGCCAAGCCGTTGTTGCCGCCGGGCGGGAGTTGGAACTCCAGGCGGACGACGTAGTTGCTGTATTCCTGTTCGGTGTACAGATTGCCGCCGCGGCCTTTGCGGCACTGGATCGCTCCATCGACGACTTCATAATCGTCAACCGCTCCCGCCCAGCCGCTGAGCGACTGGCCATCGAAGATCGAGGCAAAACCATCGTTCGCATGCGCTGCCAGGATTTGGTTGGCTTCGTCGGCGCCGATCCGCCGCACTTCGATATCTTTCCAGCGGATTTCGCCGCCGTGGGTTTGCAACTGGATCGGGCCGGTAGCCGGCAGCGGCGCCGAGCGGTCCCAGAAGTTTTCCATGAGCGCGTGATCGACCACGAGTTGGCCGTTGAGCTTGACCGTGGTGCGGGCGCCGATCTGGATGATGTGCACGTCGTTCCACTCGCCGAACGGCCGGTCGGCTTTGACCAGCGGATCCTTGCCGGGCGCGCCGGGCGAGTTGTTCCACAGGGCGCCGGAGCCGAGGTTGGCGCCGAGGTTGAACTTCGCCTCTTCGGTCGTGTCCCAGATCTGCACCTGCGGGGTGCCGCGGAGATAAATCCCGCTGTCGGCGCGAGGGACGGTGCGGTACTTGAGTCGCAGTTCGAGATCGCCAAACGATTCGTTGGTCGTCAGGTACGCGCCGTGGCCATCGTTGACAATTTCGTCGCCGTCGATGCTCCAGTGCGCCGCGACTTCCTCAGCCCACTTCTGCTTCTGCGCGTCGCTCGTGCCTTCGTATTTGTCGGGATGTAGGTGCGGGCGGCCGTGCCAGCCCTCGAAGGATTTGCCATTGAAGAGCGGGGTGAACTCGGCATCGGCTGCGTGAACTGCGGCAGGCTGCGAAATGCTCATCGCCAAAGCGACGGCCAGTGAAGCAACGGCGGTTGAAGCGAAGCGGTATCGTCTGCGAAGTGGCATCATGAATTACCTGTAAGGCGTGACCCAGGAAGGGTTATGGGTAGGACAGGCGGTCGGCAAAAACCGTCTGGGCCCTAGCATACTCTAATTGCCGTCGCAATTCAGCAACGGTCGCCGCGGCGGCGGGCATGGGGCTGGCTGCCCATCGCGAGGTGCCGTGATGGTGAAGATTCGATGGGGCGCTGCCGGCGGCAGGCTGAAGCCTGAACTCCAACGCGGCAGGCTGAAGCCTGAACTCCAACGCGGCAGGCTGAAGCCTGAACTCCAACGCGGCAGGCTGAAGCCTGAACTCCAGCGCGGCAGGCTGAAGCCTGAGCTCCTACGGGCGACGTCGTCATGGGAGAGATTTTGCGCGTCGCCCCAGGGATGGGTATAGTGTTGGTCCTGAATTTGCAATCACTGGTCCCTTTAAATCGAGCAGCGCAGCAGGAAAACAGCAGATGGCGTGGTCTTGGAAAATCGGACGGTTGGCGGGCATCCAACTCTACATGCACTGGACGTTCCTGCTGCTGATCGCCTTCATCGGCTACCTGTATTTCTCGCGGGGTGCGACGCTGGGAGCGGCGTTGCTGGGAATCGCGTTTGTCCTCGCGCTGTTCGGCTGCGTGGTGCTGCATGAACTTGGGCATGCGCTGATGGCGCGGCGGTTCGGGGTGCCGACACGCGACATCACGCTGCTGCCGATCGGTGGGGTAGCGCGGATGCAGCGGATCCCGGAACACCCGACTCAGGAGCTGTTGGTGGCGATCGCCGGTCCGGCCGTGAACGTGGTCATCGCCGCGATTTTGGCGGTGATCTTGGGGTTGATGGGGGAACTCAGGGGGGCAGGCTACACAGGGCTGCTGGAGATCGGCCGCGGCAACTTCCTCGCGAACTTGATGTGGGTCAATCTGATCCTGGTGGTGTTCAACATGCTCCCGGCGTTCCCGATGGATGGGGGCCGGGTGCTGCGAGCGACGCTCGCCTATTTCCTGCCCTACACCACGGCAACGACGATTGCGGCCACTGCAGGCCAAGCGATGGCGGTGCTGTTTGGGTTCGTCGGGCTGATCGGCGGCAGTCCCATCTTGCTGTTCATCGCGCTGTTTGTGTTCCTAGGAGCCAGCGCGGAGTCACAGCAGACTCAGGTCCGTGCCTTGTTGTCCAACGTTGCGGTGGAAGATGCGATGTTGATCCGCTTTCGCACGCTCCACGCCGGCGCCACGCTCGGCACCGCGGTCGATGAGTTGCTGGCCGGTTCCCAGCAAGATTTTCCCGTGCTCGATGGAACGCAGTATGTCGGCATGCTGATGCGGAAAACGCTGCTCGAGAATCTTGCCAGTCTCGGCCGCGACGCCAGCATCGACCCGTTGGTCTCGCGCGATTGCCTGTCGGTCGATCGCCGCGATTCGCTCAGCGATGTCATTCGCGACATGCAGGAGCAGGGCTGTACGTCGGTCGCTGTGTTTGCTGGCGACCGCCTGGCCGGCGTGCTGACGCTGGAAAACGTTGGCGAGTTCATGATGGTCCAGTCAGCCAACTGGCACCGCCGCGGCCCGCGGCGTCCGGCCGTTGCTAGTCAGCCAGACGGAGCAGCGGCGGCACACGGGCCAGCGTTTGAGCACGAGACAGTTGTGCCCTACGAAGCCGGCGATCGCGGCCCGCACACGACGAGCCTATGAAGTTAGGTGGGAGTTACGCGGAGACAAGCTGAAGCTTGAACTCCAACGCAGGCTGAAGCCTGAACTCCAACGCAGGGGACAGGCTGACTGGAGCTAGAAGTTCTGATCGCGATCGACCGCTTCCATGACCTTCGTGTTGCGTTCCACGGCGATTACTGTGGTCCGCTGCTTCATGGCGTCGCGACTCTGCGCGATCACCGGCAAGACTTGGCGTTTGTCGGGCAGCGCTACGCGCACCGTGAACGTGCCGTCGCTGCGGAGCTTGACCGGTTCGCCTGAGAGCATGACGGTCGCTCCAGGAACCGTGCTGCCGAAGATGATCAGCTCGGCATCGACTTCAAACGGCAGGGCTCGGTGGCGGTCGAGTGCCGCATCGGTATCGCTACCCAGACCGTCGTCTTTGCGATTGGGCATCTGGCGCTGCAAGCGGTGCTCAAAGACTTCTTTCAAGTCGCCACTGCTGTTGACGTCATAGCCGCCGCTGAGCGAGTAGATCCGCTCATAATCTTCCGCGATGTCGCTCCACTGGCGATCGAGCCGATGGACTGCGTCGGCTTTGGGGGTTTCGACGATGTTGCTGCGGCACAGCGGGTAAAAGCGATCGTTCTCGGAAATGTAGCCGACGACCACACGGAAACGCGCCGGTGGGTTTTCGACATCGATGAACCAGGTGTTGACGCCGCCATGGATCGGGATGTCGCGGAGCAACTGTTCGGCACGGTTGGAGCTAGCGTCGCCGACCGACATCAGCCGCAGGATGGGGATGGCGTTGTGCCACTTCTCGTTCATCGCCACCCGTACCCGATCGACCGCGGCCCGAGTGATCTCCCAGTCGGCCTGCAGCCAGTAGGAATCGCGGACGATCAGCGTCACTCGATCCTTGTGCGGGGCGTATTCGCTTTCTCCGCCACCGCGGACAGCCGAACCGGCGACCAGGATGCCCGTCGAGAGATCCTTGTTCTGCATCGCCTGTTGGCTGCGGCGGCGCATCTCTTCACGGATCCGCCGCGACTTGGCCGATACCGGAGCTGGGGGGGCTGGCGGCGCCTTCGCACTGCGTTTGGCCGCGCCTGTCCGCGATCGGCTCTTGTTAGTCGGCGAGGACGATTTACCGGCAGCCGATGGAGCAGCCGACCGCGAGCGTTCGCTGTCGCTCTTGCTCGGGCCTGTCAGCCCACGGGTCGCTTTGGCAGACGACGCTGTCCGTTCTGCGGTGGATGGCGACTTCCCGGCGGCAGTGCGGCGGCTGGGCTTGGCCGCTGAAGGGGATGCGGATTTGGGTGGCGATGCGGCGCGTACCGTCGATGCTTCGGCCAAGCGAGACTGTGGCGGATTTTTCGCGGCGGTTTCCCGCTGCTTAGCCTGCTCTTTACGTGGCCGCTCGTCGCTCTTGCCGGGCTCCGTGGAGCTCGCTTCGACCGGCTTGTGCGGCGGGTCTTGGTTGCGCGAGGATTCTTGGGCCTGACGGATCGCTGCGATCAGAGCGTCTTTAGTCATCGAACTGCGGCCAGCGATTTCAAAATCGCGGGCCATCGCCGTCAAGCTCTTATGATTCAGTGACTGTAGTTCCGTCGTCGTGATCAAATTCATCGCTCCCAAATACGAGTCCAAGTCACTGTGCTGAACGGTTATAGCTGCCCTGCTCGACTAGCTTGCCATGAACCTCCTTGAACTGTTCAGGGGGGAGAACTCGGTCGCTTCTCCGTCCCGCGATTTTCCATTTTCGACGCCAGCGAGCTCGCCGCAGTGACGTGGGACAATGGAATCATGAACGCCTGTAACATTATGGTTAAGGATCGCAAACTTGCTAGCCCCCTAGGCGGATGCCAGCCAAATTGGGATCAAATTTGCTCCCATCCTGCCATCCGATCGAGCTCTACAGGAACGCTTGGCACCGCTAGGAACGGCTCACCAGCCCTGCAACGCGCGGAGAATTGGCACGTTGGTGCTGCAAAATTCCCTGTTCCAGCAAGCACGCAGTCAACATTGCGGGGTTGGCCGAGGAGAGCTGCGGCTAACTGCGAAGCTCAGGCAATACAGGCGAAGTCCGAAAAAGACCATGTGGGGGAGCAACGTCGAAGGCGCTATCAGCCCTGCGAACTCAGTCCCTTGAGTTCGATTTTAGAAAATGATCTGACGCGAGGTTTCATCGCGGGCATCAATTCGATAAGGATAAACTCACCCGGAGAGGGGGCGGAGCCTGTGTGGGCAAGCCGTGCAAGCAGCAGCCGATTACACCTCGCCCAGACGAGCAACCAAATCTGCGAAACGACGCTCGGCTTCGCGACGGCGACGGATGCGTTCAGCCAATGACCAGCCGCTGCGAATATGTAAAACCCGATGGAAAACTTCTGCATCGGAGATTTGATTCTCATTTTGAGCCGACGAATCGACGCTGTGATTCTCGGGAATCGAGAGGGTATGAGTGAGAAGCACGGGAGTTCCTCCTGAAAACGACAACTTGGACCACTGATCTGTCGGCCGATCGAGAAAAGAGACCGGTGAACCCGAGCATGATTGGCCGCCTCGTGGCGACAGAGTCATTACAGATGCAATGATCGTGCCAATCGTTCCGGCAGAATCCGAAAATACGGCGTTATCGGTCGTTGTTTCAGGAAAATACGGTCTGATCGCACCCTCTGCCGGCGCTGCTGCCTGGCAGCCGATTCACTGCGGCCAGGTGCTGTTTTCAAACGATTGCAAATCGTGCAACGATTGATCTTGCAGTCGCAGCACGCTCACTTGGCGGTCCGGGCCAGCGAGCGCGGAGATCAAACGCTGCCAACAATCCACCGGCAGGGCGCCCTGAAGCTCCACGTACTGCACGATCTCTGCGCGATCGTAGATCAACCCCCCGATCTGCCAGTTTTTGCCGCTCCACAGCAGCGATCCGTCTGGTTCATAGTGCACTCGCTCGATCGCCGTCAGTCTTTCGACCACGTCGTCAAAACGGCCCCCGAGCGGACCGCCAGCCGGACCGAGCAGGTGAAGGTGCAATCGCGGAAGTTCGCTCATGAGGTTTGCACCGACTCGCTCACCCAGCGGGCATAGCTGTCGGAAACGGAGTGCGGTGCAGCCACCCACCACTGTGGTAGTTCGTAGGGGTGCAGGCGATGCACCAGTTCTTCCAGCGCCGGCAGCCCCGCGCGGGTGGTTTTGATCGTCAGTCGCCACTCGGTTTCACGTTGCACCGCGCCTTCCCAGACGTAATGGCTGCTGATGGGGCCATCGATTTGCACGCAAGCAGCGCGATGCTGGGCCACGATTTGCCGCGCCAGCTCTTCCGCCTGCTCGATGGTCGCGATGGTGGTCGTCGCGGCCAACAGGGATTCATCGTTCGTCATGGATTGATTCGTTGAAAAGCTCGTGCTCGAGTCGCGGAGGAAGGCTCCACCTCACAGCGGCTGTCAAGTTTTGTGAAACGTTAGGGTGCGGCGCAGCCTAAAGGCTGAACTCCAACGTTGGAGTTCAGCCTTTAGGCTGCGATGCCAATGCCCGCCCCGAGCTGAACAGGCTGAAGCCTGAACTCCAACGGCGCAGGCTGAAGCCTGAACTCCAACGGGCGCGGGGCTGGGATTGGCGGGGGGAATCTGTTTCAATTCGTGCCAGGTTTCGCTGTCGGCCCGAGCGCTGGCTAGCTGCCTTTTTCCTCCCTTTGTTTCCAGCAAAAGATCGCCGCAATGGCATACGATGTATACGGTGTGGGCAATGCCCTGGTCGACGTTCAGGCACGGGTTCCCGACGAGTTCGTGCAGCGGCTGAAGCTCGACAAGGGAATTATGACGCTTGTGGACGACCACGCTCAAGCCGATGTTTTAACCCAGCTCAACGGAACACCGCTGAATCACTGCGCCGGCGGTTCGGCGGCGAACACGATCGTCGGGCTGGCAGAGTTGGGCGGGTCGGCCGCCTTTGCTGGCAAAGTGGCTGCCGATGAAATCGGCGACTTTTTCCTTAACGACCTCCGCGCACTGGGGGTCGATTACCGGGTGGCGCGCGCCGCCGCGGGTCAAACCGGCACCTGCGCCGTGCTGATCACCCCCGATGCTCAGCGGACGATGCTGACCAACCTGGCGGTTTCGACGACGCTGTCGCCCGAAGACATCGATGAAACGATCATTGCGAGCAGCAAGTACGTGTACGTCGAAGGCTACCTGCTGACCGGCGAATCGACCAAACAGGCCGCTTACCGAGCGATGGCCCTCGCCAAGGACCGGGGCGTTAAGGTCGCATTCAGCGCTTCAGATCCGTTCCTGATCAACCTGCTGCGCGATGAGATTTGGGAGCTGATCACCGGGCCGGTGGACCTCTTTTTCTGCAATGAAGAGGAAGCCAAGAGCTTGACCGGCAAGAGCGATCCGGTGCAGTGCGCAGCGATGATCCATGAGCACGCCGAAAACGTGGCGCTGACGCTCGGGCCCAACGGTTCGATCCTGATGCATGGCGGCGAGACGATCCCGATCGAAGGGGTGTCGACCGCAGCGCTCGATACCACCGGTGCGGGCGACATGTATGCCGGGGCGCTGCTGTACGGCATCACCGCCGGGATGTCGTGGCGGCAGGCGGGGCATCTGGCCTCGCACGCTGCAGCCCGGATCGTCAGCCAGCTCGGCGCGCGGCTAGAGGACAAGTTCACGGCCGACGAAGTCCGTGAATTGGTCGCACAGGTTCGCTAGCCGCACGTGCCGCTTCCGGGGCGTCGCAGTACAACGGCATTGGCAACCCCTTGGCTGGTGTGCGTCAGGACAAGCACGGCATCCTGCTGCAGCGGTCGCGGCGAGTTGCAAAACCGCTCGGCCCACTGCGCGTCCGGCGTACCGTGCAAACACGAAGGCGGAATCACGCCCTTGATCAGTGACAGGGCCGCGACGGTCAAGCCGATCGCTCCGACGGCCGCACCACAGTGTCCCAGCACGGCGATCGGCATCACCAGCGGAACTCCCGGCAATTCGCTTTGCAACGCTGTTCGCTCGGCTGCATCACGCGACGGATCGCCCGTGCCGTGTGAGACCACCATGCCGACCGCCTGCGGGGACACTCCCGCCTGGCTCAGCGCTGCTTGAATCGCACGTGCGATCGACGTTGCCGACCCGCGCTGGCCCTGGGCCGGCGGCGCAAACCGCGAGGCGACCCCGGCGACCGACGCCAGTGCAGGAACGCCACGCCGCTGCGCGTGATCGGCCAATTCGACGACCAGCGAGGCGGCCGCTTCGCCGCCGACCACGCCGACCGACTCAAGCGTGTGCGGGCGGCTGGATCGTTCCAGCGGGTCGGCGAGACTCGGGACCGGCAAGTCGCCACGAAACACCATGTTGGTGCCGTCGATCAAGGTGCCGGTGCCACCGCAGATCACGAGATCGGCGATCCCGCGGCGGAGCACGCCCAGCGATTCGATTAGTGCGGAAGTCGCCGACACGTCACCGCTGACCAGGGTGTTGTTCGCCCCGGTCGCGCCCAGCGAAATCCCGACATGGCAGGCCGGCATGTTGGGCAAGTACTTCAGCATCCACAGCGGCATGATGTCGCGAGCGGCCACCGCTCCGAATCGGGCTAACTGGCAGCTCCCCGATTCATCGACGGAGTTCATCACGGCGTCGCGCAGTTCGCTCTCCGGGCCATAAAACATCTGCGAGCCGAAGATCGTCGCGATGCGATCGGTCGCGAGCGTCCCCTGCTGCATCAGCGGGCCGAGTTGGGCTTCATCGATGGCCAACGTCGAAGCTGCAAACGCCGTCTGCAGCTCGCGGCCCATGACCTTAAGCGCCTTGCGCGGTCGGACGAATTGTGCCGCGTCAAAACCGACGATCGGGGCGCCGAGCCAACTACCGGCGCTAGGCCAAGACCGCCAATCAGCGGATGGAGTCGGCTGGCCATCGTCACGACGCTCCAGTGAGCCGACACCGCTACGACCGGACAATAATGCCTGCCAAAAATCCTCGGCGCCGATTCCGATGGAGGTGACCGGTCCCTGGCCGGTGAGGACCACATCGGATGAGCTGGACATGGCGGGTGCAAGGGTCCAAAGAAAGAAGCGTCAACAGCAAACCGCCGCCAGTATGGTTCAGCCGCCGCCAAATGGAACCCCTGAAATCGCTGCGGTTGCCAGAAGGCAAGCCGCAGCAGGGGTTCAAACGCGAATGCGACCGCCGGGCTAGCGGGACGTAGGCGTCGACTCGCCCTTGCCTTCTTCGCCAGGCACGTTGTCGTGCATTGCCTGCGGGATGCTCGACGTGTCCTTCGTCCCCAGCACGCTGTGGAAGACGGCGAACTCTTGCTCGGCATCGGTATCGCGAGCGACGGGTTCGTCGGTGACCTGCGCCTGAGCGACGATCGCTTCGATCACCTTGCGCTCGACGATCTGGTTTCGCAGTGCATCCATCTGGCCCGATTTTTCCAATCGAGCTCGGACGCGCCGTACCGGCTCGTCGCTCTGCTGGGCGATCAGCGTAATTTCGGCATCGTAATCTTCGGCCTCAGCTTCGATCTTGAGCTCTTCAGCGATCTGCTCGAGGATGAAGTGCTCACGCAGCGCCATTTCGGTCGACGCTTGAGCGTTCTGGCGGCTGAGGTTCACGATCCGCCGAATTTCTTCTTCGGGGAACCCGTTGCGGCGCAGCTCCAGCACCTTCCGTTGCAGTTCGCGCGCGGTTTGGCGACGAACCAGGTCTGGCGGCAATTCGAACGAAGCGTTGTCGGTCAGCAGTCGGACGACCGCTTGGCGAACCGCCTGCTGTTGACGGTACTGAGCTTGGCGTTCCAGTGAGCTGCGAACGAACTCGCGGAACTCTTCGACCGATTCGAAATCGCCCAGGTCGCGGAGTACCGCTGGCGTCAGTTCCGGGATCGACTTGTGCAGCACTTCGATGACTTGGAACTCGGCATTGACCTCTTTGCCGCGATATTCCTCGTTGTCGGATGCTTCGCTGATCTTGACGGTCCCCTGGCGGGTATCGCCTTCGACCGCACCTTCCATCAGCTCGCCAAAGTTCTCGCAAGTGCCGTCGGAGAAGCTCAAACGCTGCTGCAGAGTGACGCGCTCTTCTTCCAGCTCGGACAGCACCTTGTCGCCGTCTTTGAACACCGCCGTGATCAGCAGTTTGTCGCCGATCACGGCTGCGTCATCGGTCGCTTCCAGCGTGGCGTTGCGCGACAGGACGCGTTCGATCGCGGCATCGATGTCGGCATCGGTGGTCTCTTCGACCGGCTGAGTCAGAGCCAGGCCCTGCCACTGCGGCGTCGGGAACTCGGGGCGGACTTCGACCGAAAATTGGAAGACAAAGTTGCCTTCTTCGGGAAGCTGCACCGCATCGAAGTCGAAGTTCGGTTCGCTGATCGCGGAGAACGGCTGGGTCTCGGTGACCTGCGCCAGGCTGTCCATCACCAGACTGCCTTTGACTTGCTCCTTGACGCGGTCCTTGAACTGCTTTTCAACCAGCTTGCGCGGGGCCCGGCCGGCGCGAAAGCCGGGGACCTGGGCTTCCGGCACCAGTTCGTCGTAGGCCTTCTTGAGGTACCGCTGGACTTCTTCGGGAGCAACCGTGACGACCACCTCACGCAGGCAAGCCTGGGGACTCTGGACCGACACATCCATCTTTAGTGACGGCTGGTCCTGGTCGGCGGGAGCGGTAACGTCGGACGTGGACATCCTGCAGGGAACCTCAGGTGGGAGTGGAAGAAAGCAAAAGCGGCTGATGGGATTCGAACCCACGACAACAACGTTGGCAACGTTGTGCTCTACCAACTGAGCTACAGCCGCGTGTGATCAGAAGAAATCGACAGGCATCTTAGGCGATTCGCTGACGAAGTCAAAACCCTGATGCAACCAATCCTCTGTCCTGAGCGGTGCAGAGTGTATCGTCGTTCAGGTTGCTCTGACAAGAGCCCAAAGCCCTCTTCGCAACAAAAAATTTTAAAATGCTGCGGCGGCTCCGCTGCCGGCCCCGGGTGCCGCCAATTTGGGGAACTAATTGGCGCTTGGAGGATTCCAACGGTCATCGGCCGCTTCCGCCGCCCTTCAAGCCTTCATAACCGCGATATTTAAACAGCTCGGCACCCCGCCGGCAGTGTTTGTCTAATTTACCCCCGCTGCCTAGGCTGCAAAATTTGCGGCTTTTGAGCGGGGGAGTATACTCGATTTTCCTCCCCTGGGAGTCGTCCCGCAATGGACGTTTCTCTTTAGTTGTTCTCGTCTTGCTTCAGAGCTCGCGCCGTGCCGACGCGGCGATGGGCTGAAGCGCCGTTAGCACCTTTCGTTCCACTTAATTGTCACTCCAGCGGTCCTTTCCGGGCCGCTGGCTGGTCGCATCTTCGGGTAGTCTTCAATGACCTTGCGCAAGCGATTTCGTCAACAACCTTCCGCATCACCGAGCCGGAAGCAGAAACGGCGCCACCTGCTGGAAACGCTCGAGCCGCGGCAACTGCTGGCCGGTCCGCAGTTGATCGGGGTCCAGCCCAACGAAGGCGATTTGATCGACGACGGGGCCGTGCGGTCGATCGCGCCCCGCGCGTTGACGTTCCGCTTTGACGAAGCCCAGCAGATCGATCCGGCGACGTTTGCCGGAATCCAGATCACCCGCGCCGGCTCCGATGGCGCGTTTGGGACCGGAGATGACGTTCGCATTCAGCCCGGTTTGGTGACGCTCGGTGACATCCGCCAGAACGAGGTCGTCGTGCGGTTCGCCGAGAACTTGCCTGATGATCACTACCGCATCGACGTCTTCGCCTTCGATGATCCGTCTCAGGGCATCGTGGCCCTGCGGAATATCCAGGGCGAAACGCTGCAGCCCTCGGCAGCCGGAGCGCGGGCTGAGACGATCAATTTTGAACTCAACCTCGGAGCGCTGGTCGAGGCGGTCGTGCCGCAGCCGGTGGTGCGGCTCGAGGACGGCTCGCTGCAACAGCGCCGCGATGAGATCCTGGTGTATTTCAACGAAGACGAAATGTTCGTTGAAAACGACCCGGCGACCGGTCTGCCGACGGAGCGCTCGGTCGAGCACCCGCGGTTCTATCAACTGCTGCTGACGCAGGAATCGGTGCGGACCACCGATGACACGCTCTATTTCCCGGAGCGCGTGATTTATGACGCCGCGACGCACACGGCGCGGCTGATCTTTGAGACCGACATCAACAACCTGCCGGCCAAAAACGGCCAGTCCGGTGTGCCTCTGGGTGGCGGCACCTTCCGGCTGCGGATCGGCACCGCGGTCGACAGCCGCAGCGATCTGATCCTGGAACCGACGCGGCTGGTTCCGACCACACCGGTCGGCGATACGCTCGGGACAGCGCTGGATCTGAACGCTGGCAACAACTTCGTCACCAACGGAACCCAAACCTCCAGCATCATCATCGAAGGTGCGATCAGTCCGGTTCCGTTCAACATCCAGTATCCCGGCGGGGCGAACGACCCCGGGCGGCTGACGCTGCCGGAGGTCGTCGGTGGCGGTCTGCTGCAGAGCATCAATGAGCGGTTCGGGCCCGATTCGACGTTCGGTGTGACCGAGATCGCCTACAACTTCCAAAGCGTGTACGCCACCAGCGGCGGCAACGCGCAGCTCAACCAGATCACCGAGCGGCAGCGGACGCGGATCCGCGAAGCGCTGTCGTTGTGGGGTAATTACCTCGGCGTGCAGTTCCGTGAGACGCGCGACCAGGGGATCACCTTCGCCGTGGGCAACCCGACCGCGCTGCCAGCATTGGGGCTGCAGACGTCGACGGCGAACGTCCGCAACGCGATCAACGCTTCACTGCGAATCGACCCCACCTTCACCGATTCGGCGATGGTGTTCAGCAACGAAACGCAGTTCAACACCGCGTACGGCGAAGACTTCTTCCGCAAGGGGATGGCCGGAATCGGCTTTCTGCTCGGCTTGGAGCAGTCGACCGAACTGACCACGCAGTCGTTGATGTCGCTCAGCAGCGCGTTTTTGAATCAAACGATCAATCCGACGCTGGCCAACGGCAACGTCAACCTGGCGCAACTGCGTGACTTGGAGCCATCGTTCCCGAGCAACCTCGACATCCTGCACGGCCAGCATGTGCACCGGCCCGACAGCATCGACGTCAATCTCTATCGCTTTGAAGTCGACCTGGGGGCGGGGAATCGCACCGGGACGTTCACGGCGGAAACGTTCGCCGAGCGACTGCCCGATTCGAGCCTGCTCGATAGCACGCTGCGGCTGTTCCGTGAAACCCGCGCTTCGGTCGTCACCAACTTTGGGCTGGGCACCTCGTTGTCGATCGGCGTGACGGCGGTGCAGTCCGGCGTGCTGGGCAACAATGCGCGGATCGACTTTATCCGCACCAACGGCAACGAGATCGTCATCCGCCAGCGAAACGATGCTTCGGGTAACCCGATCGCTAACGCGATCGAAGTGCAGGTGCCGCGGACCGCTGCGGTGACGGCTGGCGATCTGATCAACGCGATCAACAACCACGCGTTCGCCCGGACGCTGTTCCAGGCCGAATTGCTCGTCGGCTCGGCCGGGACGAACATCACCGCCGCGACGTTCGATGTGCCGCTGTTGCTCTCCGGCGGTGGGATCGAAGAGCTGGCACGCAATGACGATTACTACAGCAACGACGCATTTTTGACCGCCTCGCTGGGCAACGGGATTTACTACATCGGCGTCGCGGCCACCGGCAACGATCGCTATGACCCGCAGATGACCGGCAGCGGCGCGGGTGGTCGCACCCAGGGCAACTTTGAGCTGGCGCTCAAGTTCGAGCCCCAGGTCGGCGTGGTCGACACGATCCGCGACATGGACAGCGAACGGGCCGGCGTGCCGGGCACGGCGCTGGACGGCGATGGTGACGGCATCCCCGGCGGGGTCAAGAATTTCTGGTTCCAGACCCGGCCGACCGAGCGTCTGCTGGAGGTCACCGCGACCGGAGCAGCGATTGTCCCTGGGCAGACGTTCACGCTCGTCGGCGCCAACGGTGCGTCGCGGCAATTCGAGTTCGTGCCCTTTGGCGGCACGGCGGCAGCGGGCAACATTGCGGTCCTTTACAACCCAGGCAGCCCCGGAGCTGCGATGCCCCCCAGTTCGCTTGCGGCGGCGATTCGCGGGGCGATTAACGGCTCGGCCGTCCGTGCGGCACTGGGGATCGAAGCGGTCGCCGTGGCCGACAACCCGACGCTGATCGAACTCCGCGGCGAGCGGTCGATCCGGTTCTCGGAAAATTTCCGCGGCGTGACCGCTTCGGGGCGGACGGTGTTCGTCGACAAGGTCGCTGGCGTGAATGCCGACGGCAGCCTGGCGCGGCCGTTCAACAACATCGCCAATCCGGCGGTGCCCAATGCTCTCGGTTCGGTCTCCACCAACGACATCGTTCGCATCGTCGGCAACGGTGGCCAAGATGGCGACGTGACCACGGTTGGCGACAACTTCTCGTATAAGATCGGGACTTCGGAAACCGGTGGTGGGACGCTGGAAGACGGCCGCAACCTGCTCGTTCCGCAGGGCGTGACGGTGATGATCGACGGGGGCGCGGCGGTCAAGCTGCGCAATTCCGCGGTCGTGGTCGGCAGCACCAGTTTGCTGGCTGACCGCAGCGGCGGGGCGCTGCAAGTCCTGGGCACGCCGCGGTTGGTCAACCTGAGTGATCCGGTGTTCAATGGCACCAGTGTGATCGACACCGGCGTCGACTTGCTCGGCGGCTCGGGAAGCGTGGTGTTCACCAGCACGCGGGACCGCGCGGTCGATGCCGCGGCGGCCGGCAGCAGCCCGGCGGCCAGCGAAGGCAACTGGGGCGGGATCATCTTCCGCCGCGATTTGGACCAGTCGCAGGGGCGGTTTGATCTCGAAGACGAAGGGATCTTCCTGCAAACCGTCAATCACGCCGACATCCGCTTTGGCGGCGGCAGCAACGTGCTGATCGAATCGGTCCAGCAGACGGTCAATCCGATCCAGATGGTCAACCTGCGTCCCAACGTGACGTTCAACCGCTTGACTCGCAACGCCGGCGCCGCGATGAGCGCCTCGCCGGATAGTTTTGAAGAGACCAGCTACCAGTCGCCGACGTACCAACAGGCGGGTGAGTTCACCGCCGACTATGGCCGTGTCGGGCCGGACATCAAGAACAATCTGTTGAGCAACAACAGCATCAACGGCCTGTTCATCCGCGCCGAAACGACACCCAATGCGCCGCTGCGGCAATTGACGGTCGCTGGCCGCCTGGACGACATCGATATCGTCCACTACGTCGCCGAAAACATCATCATCGCCGGCAACCCCGGCGGGTCGATTCAAGACGGCGTGCGGCCGCAGTTGGTCGACGTTGCCGAAGTGCCGATCCCAGGCGGCGGTGCGCTCGCCGCAGGCACCTATCGCTATCAAGTCACCTTCGTCGATCGCTTCGGCTTTGAGTCGTTGGCAGCCGCAGCGCCGACCAGCTCGGTGACTGTCGCAGCCAACTCGGCGATCGAGTTGTTCAATCTGCCGGCGGTGCCCAGCGGAGCGGATTATATTTCGCGCCGACTGTACCGCCAGTCGCCCGGTGGGACCGAGTTTGTGCTGGTCGCTGAACTCGATGCATCCAGCGCTCAGTTTATCGATGAAGGCCGGCGCAGCGGCACGCCGCTGGACGAGAGCCGACAAGGCGTCCGCGGCCGGTTGAATGCCTCGCTGGTGATCGATCCAGGCACCATCGTCAAGTTCAGCGGCGCGCGGATCGAACTGGGCCAAGGGACACAATTGTTGGCCGAAGGTCTGCCGGGACTGCCGGTCGTGTTCACCAGCGCCGCGGACGATCGCTTTGGAACCGGCGGCTCGTTTGACACCAATAACGACTCGGGCACCGTGGGCGGCGGCACCGATCCGGCCCGCGGCGATTGGGCGGGGATTTACGCCGGCCCGACCGCACACGTCAGCCTCGACAACTCCGTAGTCGCCTATGGCGGCGGCGTCAGCTTGATCGAGGGCGGTCAGAGCAAGGCATTCTCGGCGCTGGAACTGCATCAAGCGACCGCGCGGGTCACCAACTCGCGGTTTGAGTACAACGCCAACGGGCAAGGCGGCGCCGGTCCGGTCGGCCGCAATGGGCGATTGGGCAACACGCCGTCGACCATTTTTGCGCGGTTCACACAGCCGGTGTTGGTCGGCAACCAGTTCGTCGAAAACCGTGGGGCGATCATCGACATCGACAGCGACTCGCTGGTGGCCGACTACGTCGTCGACCTGGGACGCCAAACCGGTGCGCTCGATCGCCTAGCCGATTTGGATGACAACCATGGTCCGATGGTCCGCCGCAATACCACCGACAGCACGCCGAGCGACTCGGCGGCCCAGCGGCAGCTCAACGGCATGTATGTCCGCGGCGGCATCCTCTCGACCTCCAGCGTCTGGGACGACACCGACATCGTGCACATGGTGTTCGACACGATCTCCGTCGGCAATCAAGTTTCCGGCGGCGAACTGCGATTGCAGAGCCGGCCGGACGAGAGTCTGGTGGTCAAGTTGTCCGGCGCCGGCCTGCCCAACAACGAGTTTACCGGCACGGGCTTCACCGCGACCGGCTCCGGTGCGAACCTCCTCGACCGCATCGGCGGTGCCCTGCAGGTGATCGGCTTGCCGGGTGCTCCGGTCGTGATGACCAGCATGCAAGACGACACCGTCGGCGCAGGCAGGAAACTCGACGGCTCGGAACAAACCGACACCAATGGTGATGGTTTCGGCAGCCGGCCGTTCCCCAATGACTGGCGTGGGTTGTACCTCGACCAGTTCAGCAACGATCGCAACGTCGCGGTGATTCCAGAGCAAGAACTCTCCACCGAGGTGGCACCGGGACTCAATGCCACGGTCAACAACGCACAGTTCCTCGGCGAACTGGCTGAACACGCGTTCGCCAGCGATGACCGCCTGCGGCTCGGGTTCGAAGTCCACGGCTTCCTCAGCGGCCAGAACGATGTCGATACCTACAGCTTCTCGGGAGCTGCGGGCACGTCGGTTTGGCTGGACATCGACAAGACGAGCGTCGGGCTGGACAGCGTCGTCGAAGTGCTCGATTCGTCCGGCAATGTGCTGGCGCGATCGGACAACAGCTTCGATGAACTGGATGATCCGTCGCTGATCACCATCGGCGGCAGCACGCTGCAGGGCCGCGTCGGGCCGCTGAGCCGTGCCGACGAGTCGCTCGTCCAGCGCGGCGAGTTGGGATTGTACGAAGACTTCGGCTCCACCAACCCACGCGACGCCGGTCTGAACTTCGTGCTGCCCGGTCCCAACGGCACGCGGAGCGTGTACTATGTCCGCGTCCGCAGCGCCTCGGTCAATCCGGCCGATGCCGCGGGCGGGATGAGCCGCGGCGGTTACACCTTCCAGGTCCGCTTGCAGGAAACGCAGGAGTTTCCAGGCAGCATCGTCCGCTTTGCCGATATCCGCTATGCCAATCACGGCATCCACCTGCGTGGACTTCCGGGCAGCTCGCCGCTGCTGGGTGAGATTGCGGAGAACGAATCGGTCAGCGGCGCGGCCAGCAACAACAGCCTCACCGGAGGCGGCACCCTGGCTTCGCGGCCGCAGCACATCGGCAACTTGGCCAGCACGCAAAACGGCACGATCAGCATTGCCGGAGCGCTGTCGTCGGTGACCGATGTCGACTTCTTCCAATTCGAAGTCAATTTCGGCAGCGCGGCACTGACCCACATGCAGCGCTCGACCGTGTTTGATATCGATTACGCCGATGACTTCAGCCGGCCCGATACAAACCTCAGCGTGTTTTATGATGACGGCAGCGGCCCGCGGCTGGTGCTGTTTGGCTCCGGCAGCAACATCGCAGAAGATCAATCCAGCCCGCTGGGCAACGAGATCGGCGAACTGCTGGCGCGCGGCTCGATCGGCAACGGTGATCCGTTCATCGGACCGGTTTCGCTGCCTCAGGGGACTTACTATGTGGCCGTCACCGAGGCCAGCCGGGTGCCGGTGGAACTGGAGAGCAACCCGCTGCTCCGCCGCGAGCCGCTGGACTCGGTGCTGCGGATCTTCGAAGACCACGTGCAGTCGATCGGCGGTTCGACGGCGCGGCCGCCGCGCGAAGGCGCGTTCATCGCCGATGTGGGGCCGGGCTGGTCGGTGACGACCGATCGCGCGACCGATCCGGGACACCAACGCAATCAAACGTTCAACGGCAGCCGTCCGGCCACCGCGTTCCCACCGAGCTTCCAGAGCGAGACCGAGCCGAACAACACGTTCGCAACCGCCACTAATCTGGAGGCCGCACCCTGGAGCCTGGCGCTGCATCCGAACATCGGCTCAAACGCTGCCAACACCAGCGAGTCGATTCCGCACACGTCGGTCAATGGCAACATCGGCGGCGAAGTCGTTGATCTGTTCCGCTTCCAAGTGAATCAGAACAACTCGCTGGTGATCCTCGATATCGACGGCGGTTTTGACTCGACCAATCCGACCGGGTTTGGCAGCGTCGATCTGAAGCTGCAACTGTTCGAAGAGATCGTCGATCCAGGGACCGGGGCGGTCACCCGCGTGCTGCGACAGACCAACTCCACCGCGCCGGCATCAGCGGGCGCCGGAGGCAGCCAAGCGGGCACGCCAGCCGATCCGCTGAACTCGCAAAGCGCCGATCCGTTCCTGCAGTTGAACCTCAATGCCGGCACGTACTACGTTGCCGTCACCCCGGAAGCGGCGACGTATGATGCCGCTACCGAAACGTTCGCCCTGGACGTCGCCAATCGTCCGGCCAGCGGCACCTACACGCTGCATGTCTCTGCTGCCAACCACGCGTTTGCCGGTGGTGACGCCACCAACCAGTCCTATCGTTTCGATCGCAGCGCGGCCAGCGGCACGTTGCAGTCGACCGCCTTTGATTTGACCGGCTACTCGGCAGCCGATTTGCCGCGGTTCTACTTCAACTACTACTACGATCCCGGTGCGGGCGACAACGTGGTGGTGCGGGCCACGAGCGACCAGAATCCCGACGGCGTCACGCTTGCGTCGAGCTTGCAGACGGCTCCGAACTTCCAAACCTGGCGGCAACAGGTGGTGTCGCTGGAGAGCTTCGCTGGGAACACCGGCATTGTCGTGGAGTTTGTCTACCAGACCGGTGGTGGTGGGGGCTTCGCCGAAGGGCTCTACCTGGACGACTTCATCGTCGGCTTTGCCGAACGCGGCGAAATGATCTCGCAGGCGCGGCCGGGCGTCGCCGACTTCACCTCGGGTTTCGGCACGCAGGCCGGCGAGTACCAGCTTGAGATCCGCCCCGGCACGCAGTATGCCAATCCGGTGGTCGGCGGGCTGGAACTGATCGACACCTTCGATACCAACGACCGCCAGGCGCGGCAGGTCACGCTCGTCGCTCCCGCAGGCAGCCAGATCAACAACGGCGATCGCTTCACGCTCAACGATGGCGCGACGACGATCACGTTCGAGTTCAACACCTCGGGCGGCTTCAGCCCCAATGTGGTGCGGATCCCCTACTCGCCGAGTGATTCGGCGGCACAGATTGCTCAGCGACTGATCGACACGATCAATGGTTCGGTCGTGCAGGCGTCGCTACGGATCAAGGCGGCGCCCGCTTCGAGCAATACGTCGATGACGACGACCGATGCTCGAGTGAACTTGACCGGCACGGTCAACGGCGACTTCGACTCGATCGCCAGCGTCACCGAAGCGCCAGCGACGCTGACCTCCACGCCGCGCTCTGGCGGAGGCCGCAACATCGTCATGCCAGCGATTGTGCACAATGGCGTCGGCGACTCCAACACGGTCCGCACCCAGGGCCAGATCATCATCGACAGCAACCGGATCAGCGACTCGCACGGCATCGGAATCTGGTCTGAAGCGCCGCCACGATTGACTGACCCCCGCGATACGGCCTTTGGCCCGATCTTCAATTTCGGTTTCGAAGAACCGCCACCGATCGGCAACACCGGTGCTGGAGTGGCGAAGAATCTGCCGAACCTCAATGACTCGGTGATCGGCGGCTTGGTCCCCGGCGTGGTGGTCGTCAACAACATCGTCGACCAAGCCGGTTATGCGGGCATCAAGATCGATGGCCAAACGCGGCCATTGATGATCGAAATCCCCTCGGTCGCGATCGCCGACGGACACACGATCACCATCGACGCGGCGGGCACCCGCGTGGTGCTGGAGTTCGAAGACGTGGCCGGGGTGCCGACCAACCAACGCGGCAGCGGCCAACAGGGTGGTGACGGATTTGTCGACGGTCACATCCCGATCTACTACCGAGCGATCAATGACGCCGGCGGATCGGGCCAGTACCCCACAGGCGGGCGAAACACGCCCAGCACGCCGGAAGAAATCCTGGTCGGCATCCAGCAGGCGATCAACGGCAGCATCCTGGTCACCAACAACATCGTTGGGTTGGTGCGGGCATCGCTCGGCCCCTCGATGGTGACCGCCGCCGGCGGTCTGTTCCCAACGATCGCGCTGTATCTGGAGGGCGCCAGCGGCGTCTACTTCAGCAGCAACTTCCAGAAGATGGGTGGGGCGATCCCGAGGCTGCAGCAGGCACCACTTGCGGAAGCACCGCAACCGTTCGCCCGGCTCGTCAACAACACGATCTACGGCAATGACGGCACGGAATCACAATTCGCCGGTGCCGGCGTTGACGAACCCAATGACACCATCGTCGGCGCGGTCGATACGAAGCTTGGACGCAGCCATAAAGGCGCCTACGTCACCCAGGGTGTGATCGGCGACAACGTCAGTCCGCTCGCGCCGGACCGAGATGTCGATCTGTACAAGGTTGAACTGGATGTCGGCGACCGTCTGGTGGTCGACATCGACACGCTCAACCTGGGCCCAGGGACCGTGCTGCGGTTGTTCGATTCCAGCGGCGTTGCCCACGAGTTCATCACCGGCGGTGGCCAGACCGGCACACGAAGTCTGCCCGGCCCCCTAGCGCCGCATCTCAATCCTGGCTCGACGACTGCCAATCCGCAGAACGATGAGCTCGATGAAGATGGCGATGGCGTTGCCGATGCGAATGATCGCGACGGCTACATCGACTTCACGGCGACGAAGAAGGGGACGTACTACGTCGGCGTCAGCAGCTTGGGCAACGACGAATACGACCCGCTGAGCTTGGCTGGCCGCAAGGCGGGCATCGGCGGCACCGGCGAGTACACGCTGGGAATGGAAGTCTATGCCCCGCGGGATATGATCATTTCGCTCGACAACGGCAACAACAACTTCAACGGCAGCAACACCGGCACGCGAGCCGGCGCGTTGATCGGCACCACCTTCACGATCACGCAAATCCCGGACTACGTCGGTCGGGGAGCATTTGCTGGCGTCAATGCCTTTGGCAACCGCGTGACGTTCGAGTTCACCGATGCTTTGGTCGGGGCCGTGCTGCCCAACGGCAACATCAACGTGCCGTTGTACACCGGCGGGCTCAATGGTGGTTACCGCGTCCCGGACATCATGCGCGCGATTGCTCACGCGATCGGTCGGGTTGTCAGCAACGTTCCCGTCCTGCCCAACCACGCGCAGGGCGACGGGCCCGAGGGCCGCAATGGACCGGTCCCGCGGGTCACCGCGCTGGCGCTGGGCGGCAGCATGGGCGACAACGCGTCGATCAACACTACGTTCTACACCGACTACAACACCGGCTACGGTCATAATCGTCTGGAGACCGGCGTGTTCAGCATCGCCGTCGGTGGTGGTGCGGGAGTCAGCGACGGGTGGGGAACGAGCGAGTTGTACACCTTGGTACGCAACGCCGCGCGGATCGAAATCAGTGCTGCGGCGGCCGCGGCTGGTCTGCGGCTGACTCCGGATCACGCCACCCCGGCCTATGCGACCGAAGCCGATCAACTGCTGGCCGAAACCGGCGTGCTGATCACTCAGGGCGCCAGTCCGACGCTCGTCAACAACGTGTTTGTGAACCTGCACCAGAGCGTCGTCGCTGAAGAGACGAACATTCAAGGTTTCGGCAACCTCGCGCAGGTCAACCAGTTCTACAAGGCACAGCAGGTTGTCGTTACGGGCAACGCCTTCCAGTACCACGAAACCCGCAATACGCGGATCCGTGCCGACGTGACCTCGCCGGGTAGCCCAGGTGCCAATGCTGGGATCACCACCGATGCCCAGACCGGTCCGAGCAACATCAATGGCGGCAACACGGATTTCAACTTCATCGCTCCGACCGCGATTGGAATCCTCGCCAATCCGGCTGGCGATCGATTTACACCCTCAGCCAATTCCCCGGTGATCGACAGCGCGATCAACTCGTTGGCCGAGCGCGACACCATCGGTGCGCTCAAACAATCGGTCGGGATTGCGATCAGCAATATCCTCGCCCCGGACCGCGACAACAGCGGCCAACTCCGGGCGGACAACCCGAATGTCGCCTCTCCAGGCGGCCTCGGCTCCAATGTGTTCAAAGACCGCGGAGCGCTGGATCTGGCCGACTTCGTTGGCCCAACCGCAATCATCGAGTTTCCCCGCGATAACGATGCGGCCGGGATCGACACCGACCCCGCCGAAAGCTTCCTGCAACTCAACAGCGGCATCTACGACGAGTTCCGGATCCTGCTACAGGATGTCGGCGATGCGTCGGATCCGTTTGTCGGCAGCGGGATGGATGACGATACCGTGGTTGTCCCCGTTCTGCCGGGGCTCCGTCAAGCCGGCGCCAACGTCGCTCTGTTCGAGGGCGACCGCCTGCTGACCGAAGGGATCGACTACACCTTTAGCTATGACGCGACCCGTGGGCTGATCACCTTGCGTCCGATCGCCGGGGTGTGGCGCGATGACCGCGCCTACCGGATCTCGATCAACAACCGTGACCGCTTGGTCACGCTGGCGCCGTCGGCCGGTGCGATCGCCGATGGCGATTCGTTCTTGGTCGTCGACAACGGCGGTGGACGCGTCACGTTCGAGTTCGAGTCGGGATACGAACTGCGGATCCCCGAAACGTTGCGGTTCACGGTGCCACGTGCGGGCACCGGGGCGGGCGGCATCTCCGATGGCACCCGTTTCAGCCTCACCGGCAGCACCGGCACGGCGGTGTTCTTTGAGTTCGATCGCGATGGCGTGACCCTGCCCGGCAGCCGCGTTGTCAGCTTCCAGACCGGCGACTCGCCCGAGACGATCGCGCAGTCGATCAGCACAGCCATTCAGGCTGCCGTCGATGCCGAGTTGCTCGATGTCACGCCGGTCGTTGACGGTCGCAGCGTGATCGTCGGCAGCGAAGCTGGCACGGTCCTGGATGCCAGCCGGACCGCCATGATCACCGCCGCACAGTCGATCGCGCTGGCGATTCCGACCGTGGTGGCAGGTCCCGGCGGGATCGCCGACGGGGAAATCCTCACGATCAGCGATGGCAATGAGACGATCCGGTTCGAGTTCGATAGCGACGGAAACTCCAACGCCGTCAACACGCCGATCGACATCAGCGGTCTGAGCCAGGCCGAGTCGGTTCGCGACGCCATCGCGGCGGCGATCGCCGATTCATCGCTGCGGATCCAACCGTTGCTGATCGATGACCTGCTGTTCCTCAACCTGCCGGCGGGTGGCGCAGCAAGCGTCGCCGGCGGTTCCATCGCCACCGTCGGCATCAGCCGCACCCCGGCCGATGGCAGCACGATCACCTTCACGCCCGCCAGTGGCAATCCGGTGACGTTGGTGCTCGATCGCACCGATGATGACCAACCCTTGCCCGGCGGCATCCGGGTCGAGTTCAACCGGGCAACGACCGCCGACCAACTCGCCCAGGCGATCGCCGCGGCGATCCGCGCGCAGTCCATCGCCGGAGTCGATCCGGCGGCCGTCTTGGCGAATGCCGGTGGTCAGGTCGCGATCGGTGGGGGCCCCGGCCTGGACCTGGCACTCGATACCGACTCGACGCTGCAGATTGTCGGCGAGCCGGGTGTCAGCGGCCCGAGCCAAGTGATCGTCTCGGGGCCGTTGCTGTTGCAGATGCCGATTGTCGGCGGCAGCGCGATCCCCGACGACAGTCAGTTCACCCTGACCGACGGAATCAACACGGTCACCTTCCAGTACAACCTGGTGCTGACCGGTGCCTCGAACCCGCAGGCGACCGAAATCGCTTATCGCACCTTCGACGATGTCGAAGCGATCGCCTCGGCAACCGTCGCGGCGATCAACGCCGCCGGTTTGACTGGCATCACCGCGACGAACCTCGGCGGTGGCCGAATCTCGCTCGGCAATCTTGACCAGGACCAGTTCGGCTTCCCCGAGCCGGTTCCGCCTGTGGATCCCGAACAGCCGGTCGAGCCGGTGATTCCCGCGCCACTGACGCCGCGCCGCGGGATCGTCAACGATGGCGAGCAGATCGTGATCACTCAAGGTAACCAGACGCTGCGGTTTGAGTTCGATGCAGCGACCGGCGGCGGTGGCGTTACCCCCGGGTTCATTCCGGTCATCTTCCAACCCGGCAGTTCGGTCAACGACGTCGCCAGCGTGTTGGCGGCGGCGATCAACAACAACCGCGGCAGTATGAACCTCTCCGCCTCGGCGGCGCCCGGCGGTGTGGTCCAACTGCAAGACACGTCGCAAACCGTGATCGACGTCTCGGCGGCACCGACGCTCTCGCTGGCCGGTACTCCCGGTGGAGCGGTGCCCGTGCAGTTCAACGGAGCCTACGGTCCCGAGGAAATGAAGCGGGCGTTGATCGAGGCGATCAATGGGGCCAACAACCAAGGACTGACCTCACTGGTCGCGGAAAATCGCGGCGGTGGCAGCTTGTTCATCGAGAACGCGCTGTTGATCGATGGGCCGATCGATAACTACTTCCTGCAGGCTGTCCGAGATTTGGCGGGCAACCCGCTCAAACCCAATCGCCCGGACAACACCACCCAGTTCACCCTGTTGCTGCCGACCGTGGGGCTCGATTACGGCGATGCGCCGGACCCACGCGGCGGTGTCGCCGGTCGTTACCCGACGCAGTTGGGCAACGACGGAGCGCGGCACGTCGTCAATCCCGACGGCGTGCGCCTCGGCCGGTTGATCGATATCGACGCCGATGGTGCGCCGACCCCGGGAGCCGACGGCGACGATTCGACGATCTTCGTCCTGGGCAGCAGCGGTCCGCTGTTCGACGCGGTGGTCCGCCCCGGCTATGTGGAATTGACGTTCAACCTGACCGGTTCGCCAGCGGCCTTTGACGGCAATACCGTCACGCTCTCGACCGGAGTCGATACCGCGACGCTCGAGTTCGACGTCGATGGGTTGTTCAACGAAAACAACTTCGCTGTCTCACCGACCGATCCGAGCTCGCTGGCGTCGATCGCGCAGGCGTTTGCCGCTGCCGTGCGGCAAAGTCCGTTGCGGCCGGCCGACGTGGTCGTCGTGGGCAACACCGTCCGCGTGATCACCGACGATGAAGACGGCGTGGTGTTCACCAGCGACACCAACCCATTTGGGATTTTGAATCCTGGCGTCCCGTTGGACATCACCGTCACGGTGACCGGCTCGGGCGTTTTGGAAGGTTGGATCGACTTCAACTTCGATGGCGACTGGGACGATCCCAACGAACAGATCATCAGCGCCGCGACGCCGGGCGCGATCTTCGTGGGTGACCCCAATGGTGCCCCGGTGACGCGCACGATCACGATCATGGTGCCGGCCACGGCGCCGCGACCCAACGCGGCGACCACCACCTACGCCCGCTTCCGGGTCAGCACCGAAGGCGGCTTGTCGCCGCGCGGCCTGGCGCTCAGCGGTGAAGTGGAAGATTACGCGCTGACGATCCTGCCGGGACTGCCGCCGGATGTGAACGCGAACAATCGCGAACTGTCCTACAGTGTCGACGAAGACGCCATCCTGCAGGCCCGCGACGCCGATGGCACGCTGACGCCCAACATCGGCAACGACAACGGGATCCTGGCGCAGATCCAAGACCCCGATGGCGATGAGATCGCGATCTTCTCCGAAGACGTCGGGACGCGCACGCTGGTGGACGGCAATGGTGTCGTTGCCGGTGAGTTGACCCTGTTCGCCGATGGCACGTTTAGTTTCGTGCCGACACCGGACTACTTCGGAACGGCCACGTTCACCGCTCGTGTCACGGACCTCAAACCCGCGGCTCCGGAAACCCAATTGGTCAGCGCCACGCCGTTGACGGTGACGATCGTCGTCGACCCGATCAATGACGCTCCGTTTGTCAGCGGCCCGGCTCCGGTGACCAATCGCACGGTCGCCGAAGACACCGTGGTCACATTCACCGCGGCAGAACTGACCGGCTTCTATCTGCCCGGCCCGCCGAACGAAGCGGACCAGGCGCTGGTGATTCAGTCGGCCGGAGTCGGTGGCACCGGCTTCCAGACGCAGCTCGGTGGGACCGTGCAAATCGTGGATGGCAACATCCGCTACACACCGCCAGCGAACGTCTCGGGTGTCGATCGCTTCCAGTATGTCGTCGCCGATGCGCCGTCGGGGGCGGGACAAGTCAGTGAGGCCGCCGCAACGCTCGGCACCGTCGTGATCACGCTCACCGCTGTCAACGACCCGCCGATCGTCAACAACGATACCTTCGCCTTTGAAGGCGACGGTCCGTTCACGATGCCAATCGGTGCAGTCGGTGTCAGCGGCAGCATCCTCGGCAACGATTTGCCGGGACCACCGGACGAGGTCGCTGCTGGCCAGACGATTTCGTTGGTCACCAGCGAGTTCCCCAAACCGACCCTGCGCGGCGGCACCGTTGCGGTCGTCGGATCGAACCTGGTCTACACCCCGCCAGCGAACTTCAGCGGTCCGGATCAGTTCACCTACAGCGTGCGCGACAATGGCAACCCGGCGGCCACCGCGAGCGGAACGGTGTTCCTGACCGTCGGCGGTGACAACGCCGCGCCGGTGTTCGTCGGCATCAACGGTGATCCACAGCGACAATCACTGCAGTTCAACGAGAGCAAAGCGGTTGAGCAGGTGTTTGAGTACAACCTCAACTCGTGGTTCTTCGATGCCGAAGGCGACGCGTCGACGTTCACGGTCACCAGCAGCGATCCAACGATGGTCAATGCCTCGGTGATCGTCGATCCGGCGACCGGCGCCAGCACGCTGCGGTTGCGGCTGCCGTCCTACCGGTTCGGCGAAGTGACGCTCAACGTTGTCGCTACCAATGTCGGCGGTGGCCCTTCGGGCTCCGCACAGATTCCGGTCACGGTGCTCAACACGCCCGATGCACCGGTGCTGATCGGCACGCTCGACCCGTTGAACGTCAACGAAGCCAACGCTGGCGACCCGCCGGTGACCCGCGATCTGTCGACGGTCTTCTCGGACCCCGATGGCGGGCAACTGATTTATACGGTTGCTCGGATCGGCAACATTCTCAATCCGACGCCCGCTCAAATCGCGGCCTCCGGGTTGGTGCAGTCGATCACGTTCAGCGGCAATCAGATGCGGATCGCGCTGGTTCCTGACGCCTCCGGTAGCGCGAGCCTGGAGATTCGGGCCAGCGACGGAACGTTCTCGGTGACCAATGAGTTCACGCTTAACGTCGCTCCGGTCGCCGATCCGCCGCGCGCTCAACCGGATCATTACAACGTGCCGATCGGCGGCTCGGTGCAGGTGCTCAACCCGGCTCAGGGCGTGTTAGCCAACGATACCGATCCGGACAGCGATGTCTTCCCCGGGACCAACCAGAAACTGCGCGTCGATCTGGCGAGCGTCACGCAGCCGACCCGCGGGACCCTGCAGATGAACATCGACGGGACGTTTGTGTACACCAACACCTCGGGGCGCAGCGGCGATACCGATTCGTTCAGCTATCGCCCGATCGACCCCACCGGGTTGCTTGGCAACGTGGTCACGGTGACGCTGAACCTCGGCCAATCGCTGTACCAGAACCCGATTCCGGGCTTCAACCACGACGTCAATGCCGACGGCAACGTCACGCCGCTCGACGCGCTGCTGGTGCTCAACGTGCTGGCCGCCAGTCGCTCGACGGAAGTCCCAGTCTCATCGCTGACCGCGCCCCCGCCACCGTTCTACGACGTCAATGGCGATGGCCGGATTCAGCCGCTCGATGCGTTGCAGGTGATCAACGAAATCGGGCGTCGCAATCGGTTGCGGCTAAGCGCCGGCGCCGGCGAAGGCGAACTCGGGGCAGCGCTGGTTCATTCCAGCGGCACGCTCTACGCCGCCGCACCGATCGGGTTGCCCGAAATCGCTCCAGTGTCGTCACCCAGTGAGGACGCGCTGACGCTCGTGGTCGGCGCGCCGAGCGAGTTCGATCCGTTCTCCTTCGATCTGGATCTACCCGACACGGTTGCGGACCAGTTGGTCGAGGATTTGAGCGATTCATGGCAGCGACAGCACGCGGCGGATGAAATCACCGAAGCGGTTGACGAAGCATTGTTGACCTGGATGGAGCCGACTAGTCTTTAGTTGACCGCCAGGATGGCGACGAGTCCCCCTAGCCTTAACAGCCCCTTCTAATCGCGATCGCCGGTTGTGCCGTTCGCCCAAACCGGCAACTGGCGCCGGCCGCTTCATCTGCGGCCGGCGCCAGACTTGCCTCCCTTCCCTCATTTTTATCATCTAAAAGTTACCGGACCATGGCGAATCAATCAGCACGGCGAACTCTTCGCAAGCGAAGGAATCAGACCTCCTCGGTGATGCAGCGGCGACTCAGCCACCAGACGCTGGAGCGACGTGAATTGCTTGCTGGCGATCTCGGCCCCCAACTGGTCAGCGTGGCAGCCAACAGCGGCGAAAACTTTCAGCTCAGCCAGCAAAACATTCTCCGCGAATCGCCCACGCAGTTGACCTTCCGCTTTGACGGTAGCCAGCAGATCGATGCCGCCACGCTCAACGCGATCACGATCGAGCGTTCCGGCGGCGATGGCTCGTTCGACGAAGGGAACGAGATCCGCATCCAGCCCGGCTTCCTCGGCTTTGGCGACAGCCAACGGATCGTGATCGCACGGTTCGCCGAACGCCTGCCGGACGACACCTACCGGATCTCGATCGCCGGTTACGACGACACCAACGCCGGGATCGTGGGGCTGCGCAACACCGACGGAGAATTGTTCCGGCCGCTGGCGGCCGCCGACCCGGCCACCCCCGAACAACAGATCCGCTTCCGCTTGGAACTCGGCCCCCAAGTGGTCGCGGTCGTCCCGCAACCGATCACCGGCTCCGGGACAACGCGGATCCAACAGCGCGACCAAATCCACGTCTATTTCAACGAAGACCCGCTGTCCAACCCCGCCGACGGATCGATCGAGACCGGCAGCTCGACCGCCAGCGTCGTCCAGCCGCGGTACTACAACCTGTTCCTGACCGGCGACACGGTCGAGAACACCGACGATGTGAGGGTGCGCCCGATCCACGTCAGCTACGACCCGTCGCTGAACCGCGCGGTTTTGACCTTTGCCAGCGACCTGTCGGCACTGACGCCGGGTGGCGCCGGCACGTTCCGCCTCCGCGTCGGTTCGTCCCAGACGTTGCCCGCTGCACCGAGCGAAGTTTCACTCGACACCCCTGGCAACGACAGCAGCAGCTTCGCCACGGCGCATGACCTGGCGGTGCAGTTCAATGCCGACCCGCAGAGCATTTTGATCAGCGGCGAGATCGAACCGACCAGCGACTACCCGGTCCGTTGGCCCGGCGTGGACGCCCCTGGCACCCGCGACCATCGCCGCGACCCGCAGCTCACCGGCCAACCCGATTCAACCCCCGGGATCAATCGCTACTACTACAACTTTGGTCAGGTCTACGGGACAGACCCCTTCAACAATGTCCTGGACAACGCGATCACCGATGCGCAAAAGCAACGGACACGCGAAATCCTGGCGCTCTACTCCCAGCACCTCGGCGTGGAGTTCATCGAAACCGAGAATCGGGGCTTGCAAATCGTGACCGGTGACCTCCGGGCGCTGGTCCGCCCCGCGACCACCGGACCGGGCGCCCCGTACCACGATTTCCGGCTCAACGACACCGATCCGACTCAGGGGGTGCTCGTCCTCGATGCCGCGGAAGATTGGTTTGATGGCTATGGGCTGAGCCCGGACCAGCGTCCGAGCTGGTTTGTCGAGGCGCTGCGGGGGATCGGCTCGCTGCTGGGGATTGGCCATACCTTTGATCAAGTTCCCGGCGTGGCCAGCGGTTCCAATCCGGAATTGTACAATGCCGGACTGTTCCGACTGCCCGGCGGCGGTCTGCCGAGCAACTTCAGCATCGAACCGGACTTCCTCAGCACCAGCGACATCCTCCCTGGCCAAGCGCTGCACCGGCCCGAGACCCGCGATGTCGACCTGTACCGTTTCAACGTCGCCGCCGATGGCCGGATCGCGATCGAAACGTTCGCCCAGCGGCTGGATGAAACGAGCCTGCTCGATAGCGACATCAAACTTTGGAAGTTCAATCCCGCCACCGACCAGTACGACCTAGTCGCCCGCAACGACGACTACTACAGCAACGATTCTTTCGTCGGTATCGATGTTTCGCCCAACGCCGATGGCACGCCGGCACGCTATGTCATCGGGATCACCGCTTCGGGCAATGAGAACTACAATCCGGCGACCGGCGATTCCGGCCTGGGTGGGCGTTCGCAGGGCGCCTACCAGATGCGGGTGACGTTCCAAAACACCAACGTCGATACCATCCGGGACACCAATGCAACGCCGCTGGATGGCGACGGCGATGGCACTCCGGGCGGCGATTTCAATTTCTGGTTCCGCACCGCCAAGCCGAAGGAGGCCGCTGGACCGGCCGAGCCGCGGACGTTGTTCGTCGACAAAGCCGGCGTCAACGCCACCGCTTCCGGCAGTTTGAACACGCCCTACCGAACGATCGCCTATGCCTTTTCGCAGGCGCGGCCGGGCGACATCGTGCGGATCCTGCCCAGCGCCGGTGCGGACGGCTCTCTCGAGACGCGCGGCGATAACCTCGCCTATGAAATCGGTCGCGGCGGACCCAGCAACAGCGTGCTTTCCGACGGCGAGACCTTCAACGTCCCACGCGGCGTGACGGTGATGATCGACGCCGGCACGATCCTCAAGCTCCGCGGGGCCAAGATCGGTATCGGCAGCGAGCGAATCGATGAAAACCGCTCCCTGGCCGCGCTGCAGGTCTTGGGTGTCCCTGTGCTGGTCGGCGCTGGCGGCACGCGCATCGATGGCCAGGTGATCTTCACCAGCTACCAAGACGAATCGGTGGGCGTGGACACCAACCCGCTGCCGACCAGCCCCGCGCCGGGGCAGTGGGCGGGGATCGAGTTCCGCGGCGACGTTGATGCCTCCGAAGGCCGACCGGTGTGGGAAACCGAAGGGATTTTCCTGGACTACGTCGCCCATGCCGACATCCGCTATGGCGGCGGTAGCGTCGGGGCGACCGATCCGATCGTGACCGCGCTGCAGATGGTCGAGGCTCGGCCGACGCTCATTCACAACACGATTCGCTTCAACAGCGACGCGGCGATCAGCGCCGACCCGAACAGCTTTGCCGAGACCAATTTCCACGCTCCGCTCTACCAACGCGTCGACGCCTTCACCAGCGATTACGACCGCGTCGGTCCAGACATTCGCGGCAACAGGCTGGTCGATAACTCGATCAACGGCCTGTTCATCCGCGTGCAAACCCCCGCCGCTGGCCAGCGCGAGCCGATGACCGTCAGCGGGCGGTTCGATGATGCCGACATCACCCACGTGCTGTCGGAAGTGCTGGTGTTGCAGGGTCAACCCGGCGGGCCGCTGCTGCTGGAAAATCGCCCCGATGTGCTGAGCACGACGGTTGCCGCACCGACTGCGCCGCTGCCACCGGTGGGCACCCTCGTCGCCGGACAATCGATTCACTACCGCGTCACGTTCGTCACCACCGATGGCCGCGAATCGCTCGCCAGCGAGCCAACGCGCTCGGCCACCGTGGGGGCGAACCGCAACTTGCGGCTGAACAACCTGCCGCAAGCTCCGGCCGATTTCGCCGGCCGGCGGCTCTACCGGCTCGATCCTGCCAGCGGCCAGTACGTCTTTGTGACGCAACTGGACCGCAACACGACCAGCTTCCTCGACACCGGCGCAGCCCGCGGCGGGGTGCTCTCCGATGCCGCCCTGGCCAGCGGCGGGGAGCGGCTGTTGCCACGCTACGACGCGCGGCTGAGCATCGACCCGGGGCTGGTGATCAAGCTCGATTCGGCGCGGATCGAAACCGGCATCGGCGCTGATTTCTACGCTGAAGGGACCGATGGCAAACCGATCGTGTTCACCAGCCGGCTGGATGACCAGTACGGCGCCGGCGGCACCTTCGATACCAACAACGATGGCAGCGCCGGGGCGCCCACGCCGGGCGGCTGGAGCGGGCTGGTGTTCCGCCAAGGGAGCACGGCCAGCCTCGACTACACGATCATCCGCTATGCCGGTGGCAGCAGCGCAATCGAAGGCGGCGTGGCCAATTTCAACCCCGTTGAAATCCTGCAGGCCGACGTCCGGATCGCCAACTCGATCCTCTCCGAAAATGCCACGGGGCACTCCGCGGCGCTGAACATCCGCGACGGGATCGGCTTCAATGACGCGTCGACGATCTTTGTCCGCGGCGCCCAACCGGTGATCGTCAACAACATCATCCGCGACAACCTTGGGGCGGCGATCAGCGTCAACCCCGACGCGCTGAATTACCTGGAAGTGCAAGATCGCGGCCGCAGCACCGGCGCGATCGATCGTTACAGTGGCGGCCGCGATAACCAAGGGCCGCTCGTTTCGGGCAACCGCCTGGCCAACAACGCCCTCAACGGGATGCTGGTTCGCAACGAAGCGCTGACGACCGAAAGCGTGTGGGACGACACCGACATCGTCCACGTGGTCCAGCAGTTCGTCTACGCCTGGAACCACCACCACCGCAGCGGCCTGCGGCTCAAGAGCCACGCCGACCAGAGCCTGGTGGTCAAGTTCCAGGAAGGCGGTGCGCTGATCGCCGACCGCTACCTCAACGACGTCGAAGACTCGATCGGCGGCACGATCCAGGTGATCGGTCAACCCGGTTTCCCGGTCGTGCTCTCGAGCATCCACGACGACAGCGTCGGCGCGGGCTTCACCCCCGGAGGTTTGCCACAGAACAACACCGACAACGCCGCCACCGCGGCCACCGCCGGGGACTGGTACGGGATCGTGATCCGCTCAGGCGCTAACGATCGCAACGTCGGCTTTGTGCTGGAAAACGAACCGGCCCTGCCGACCGCCGCAGCGATCAATGCTCTGCCGGCGACCTCCCAAATCATCGGCTCGTTGGCGACCAGCGAGCAGAGCAGCGATGAAAACCGCCGACTCGGGTTCAACATCCGCGGGACGCTGAGCCAGAACAGCGACCTGGATGTCTACTCGTTCACCGCCAATGGGCAAACCGAAGTCTTCATCGACATCGACGACACCCGTTTTGGGCTCGACACGATCGTCGAACTGATCGACATCAACGGCAACATCCTGGCGCTGAGCCAAAGCTCCCAAGCCGAATCGTCCGACCCGAGTCTGCTGATCAACAACCTCGGGCCGGGCCAAGTCCTACCGCTGCACAAGACCGGCCAGCGAATCGTCGAAGGTCCCAACTCGCGGGACGCTGGCATGCGGGTGATCCTGCCGGGCAACAGCGCAACGGTCAATCAGTACTACGTGCGGGTCCGCAGCAGCAGCCTCGCACCGGGCGATGGGCCCGAAAAACTGCTCGATGCCAGCGCACTGGGCCAAGGGCTCAGCAGCGGCCAGTACCAGTTGTCGATCCGCTTGAACGAAGGCGATGAGATCGCCGGCAGCACGGTCCGCCTGGCCGACATCCGCTACGCCACCCATGCGATCGATGTGCCGGCCAGCCCCTTCGACTCGCCGCTGGCCGCCGAGTTCGCCGAACAGGTGCAGGTCAACGGCCAGGATGTCGATGGCGCGGGCAGTTTCACCAACGCCGGCAGCCAGAACTTGGGGGCACTCAACGAAAGCCATCGCCGCGTGCTGCGGGTCTCGGGCTTCCTGGGGAATAATGAGGCCAACCCCGCCTCGGTCGCCGCGGGCCAGGACATCGATGTCTACCGCGTCGATCTGTTCGACGGTGCTCAGGAACCGAACATCATCAACGAAAATCGCTTTGTCTCCGCGATCTTCGACATCGATTACGCCGACCAATTGGGACGCGCCAACACCCGGCTGTCGATCTTTGACGAGAGTGGCCGTCTGATCCTGCACGGGCTCAATTCCAACGTCGCCGACGATCAGGGACGCCCGCGGTACGGCATCGACATGGAAAACCTCGATGGCGGTTCGGCCGGTACGCTCGATTCTTACATCGGCCCGGTGGAACTGAAGCAGGGCAGCTACTACGTCGTCGTCAGCAGCGCGCAGATGACCCCCGAGGTGCTCAACCAGTACTTCAATTCCGGCGCCACCGATAACAACGTGCGCATGCTGCCGGTCGACTCGGTGCGGCGAATCGCCGAGGAAGGATTCGACAACGCCGTGATCGGTGTCAACACCATGACGCCGCTGAATCACCTCCAGCAACTGAATACCACGGCGGAACGGCCGACGGTTGTGCCGCTGTTCAACGACACCTCGATTGTCCCCTATTCGCTCGAAGACGTGCGAATGTTCATCACGCTGCAGGGCGGGTTGAGCGGGTCGAATCAGTCGACCGTGATCACGGTCGATCCGTTTACCGGGCAACTTGAACGGACCATCGGTCAGTTCGGCCAGCCCGTCGGTGACCTGGGGATGCGCCGCGACGGCGAACTGTTCGCCTACAGCTATGGGCCACAAACCGGAGGGGTCACGCCCGCCAATGCCGGCAATTACCTCAACATCAGCTCCGCCGACGCCGCGGTGCTGAGTTCACCGGACGACGTGATCTCGTTCCGCAGGAACAACGAAGCGGGCAACAACACCGAGGTCGATCCCAATGCGGTGTTCCGTGTCAATGCAATGTCGTACCAGCATCCTGGCACCTTGAGCCAGAGTGCGACAGCCGCATTCCCACCAGGCTTGACGACCGGCAGCGGGTCGTTGACGGTCGTCGGCGATCGGTCCAACGCTGGCCGTGGCGAGATCCCCGCGCAACTGCGCGGGAACATCGTCTACAGCATGTTGGAGAACAACGGTGCGGCCACGAACTCCGGCAGCACCGCGGCTAACTCCGACCGGACCTTCCCCGCCAACACCACCTACAACGCCAACAGCGGCCCGGCGTCCGATAAGTTCGAACTGGGGATCGCCGACATCGGGCAATTCGCCGACTCCGATCCGCAGAAAACCGCAGGCTCGATCACCGGCTTGGCGCAGACCAGTTCGACGCAGTTCTACGCGGTGACCAATGTTGGCGGTGTTTATTCCTTCAACCCCAACTCCCGGCGAACGCCGATCGACCCCAGTACGGGAAGCGCCCAGTTCAATTACAACCGGGTGATCAACACGACGTTCCATGGGACGATCCCGCGCAACCCCGCGCACCCGGGCAGCGGCGCTCCGCAGTTTTCCAGCGTCACGCTTGGGCCGCAGGCGACCGAGGGCGGGCGTTACAGCGGGGTGTTCTTTGCCACCACCACCGACGGTTGGCTCTACACGTTCAGCATCGATCCGGCCACCGGCCAAGCCGTCCCCGCACCGGTGCTCGCCCAGGGCAACAGCGCGATCCCGATCACCGCTCCGGGCGGCGCCAGCGGCCTGGCTGCCACTGGCAATCGCCAGGTCACGGGCGTGGCGTTCAGCATCCGCGAGGAAAACCCTTGGCACCAAACCACCGATCGCAACGTCCTGGGTGAAACGCACGGCGTGTCCCAGCCTCATAACGACTCGCGGATTCGCACCTCCGGCGGATCGAGTCTGTACTTCGGCTTCGAGCCCACCGGGAGCGCCGCCGAGAACACCCTGGACCGGACGGGCACGGGCAACCTCGCCCCCGGCGGGGTGCACGGCAGCACCGTCAGTGCGCCGTTCAGTTTGGAAGGCTACAGCCCGGCCGATCAACCGACGCTGTATTTCAATTACTTCCTGGACACGGAGAACAGCGACTTCACCAGCGGTGGAAACAGGATCAACAACCAACAGGTCGATAGTTTCCGAGTGTTCGCCGCGGGCGATGATGGTCAGTGGCGATTGGTCGGCACCAACAACAGTTGGCGGAGCTTTTCCAACGCGCTGGCCGGGGACGAGTACGATTACTTTGCCACCAATGGCGGGATCCCCGTCCAGGAACTGCACGACGACACCAATGCCTGGCGGCAAGCCCGGGTCGATCTGGCGCCGCTGGCGGGTCACAAGAACGTCCAGTTGCGGTTCGACTTCTCGACCGCTGGCGGGATGCAAAGCCAGTTCCGTGTGCAAGGCTACCAGACCGAAATCCAAGCGGTGCCCGGCAGCGAATTGGTCGACCGGTCGCGGTTCACGTTGCAGCAACAGTTGGTCCGTTCCAACCAGTCCTCCGCGACGTTTGAGTTTGTGCGCGGTGCGGCGATCAACTTGCCCGCCGGAAATGCGCTGCTTAATGGCCAGGTGATTTCGATCGTCGGTGCTGATGGAACCATCAACTTGACGCTGACCACCGGCGTGCCCAGCGGGCCGAACCAGGTCGGTTTTGCACGTGGCGATTCGGCCGCGGTGATCGCCGCGGCGGTCGCCAGCGCCCTCAATAACCTCGCTCCCGAACTGCAGGCCGTGAGCGTCGGCGGGCAATTGCTCGTCCCCGAAGCGAACTCGTTTAGCCTGACGCCGCAGCGCTTTGGGCACGCGGCGCTCGCTCTGCCAGCCAATGTCAGCACGCTAAATGGCCAGGCGTTGGTGTTGACCAATTCCAGCGGCGGCGCAACGTCGCTGACACTGCGAACGTCCCAACAGGTCGAATTTTCCCGAGCCGCGCAAACGGTGCGGGTGACGGCTAACACCGCCGGAGACGCCGATGGCGTCGCCTTCCGCTTTGTCGACAATCCCGCTTTAGGCGACGTCGCCCCGCAGGCAATCTACAACGCCGGTCAGCGGCTGATCACGGTGACCTATAACTCTCAAGCCGCCACAGCGACCAACCGCGACTTTGCCGCGGTCGTGTCGGCCATCGATGGCCTGACGGCGTTCTCCGCGGCTCTGACCGCGGGCAGCGCGACGGCCGCTTTTACGCCGCCGCTCAGCCCTGTCGCGTTCCCCCAGGACGAGGTGTTCTTTAGCGCCGGCGTCGACACGGCGACCAGCATCGCCGCGCGCCTGGCCACCCGCTTCAATGCGGCCGATCCGCGGTTGCTGGTCACGGCCGGTGGTGGTCAGTTGCTGGCCCGCGGGGCATCGGCGGCGAACCTCGGCTCCGCGTTCACGATGACCTCGTTCAATCCAGGGACCACCGCGTCGCAGTTGTTGCCCGGCGGCAACACCCCGGTGTTCTACAATTCGTCGATGACCGACGTCGAGGTCCGCGATTCGATTCGCCAGTCGCTGGCGATTGGACTAGGGGTCCGCGATGTCGGCGGGATCACCCAGGCCACCGCTGCGAACTATCCGGGGTACGCCACCAATCGCATCCGAGTCTTCGAACAGGCGTTGTTGAGCAACAATTCGGCGGTTGGGGTCAGCACTCACTTGCCTGGTGATGAGTTTGGGGCATTTGCCAGCCAATCCGTCTCCAGTGGCCAGGTCAACACCCGCCCGGGCAGCAACAACAACGTCGAGGGCCTCTACATCGACGACATCGTGATCGGTTTTGCCAGCCGCGGCGAAACCGTTTACAACGCCCCGGTCAACCGCAACTTCACGATCGACCCGGCCTACCGCGCCATCCTGACCGCCGACACCCACCAGCCGGAGTACCCCAATGAGATTCTCGTCGGTGGGTACACGTTGGAAGTCCGTGGCGGGGCTACCTACGGGGTTCCGCACGACTACAACCCGATCCAATTGGGGCTCAACGAACAATACAGTTGGGGCCGATCGTTCGACATCAAGGATCGGTTCAATCCCGGCGCAGTGACGCTCAACGCTCCAGCGGGCCGCGAGCTGACCGATGGCGAAACCTTCGTGATCAGCAATGGGACGCGCAGCGTTACGTTTGAGTTTGATAGTAACGGTGCCGTTGCTGCTGGAAACGTGCGTGTTCCCTTTGTTCCGCTGATGACCGGCACGGCCTTCAACCGCCTGACCGACTCACCGGCCGAAGTCGCTCGCGCCATTCGTGACGCGATCAATAGCCCGCAGGCCCGCAATGTGCTCGGCATCACCGCTGCCGGGGGCGACAGCCGCGAGACCGGAGCGATGACGGGCAATCGTGTGGAATTGTTCGGTGACGTGATTCACATCAACCCGTCCGCAGGACGCTTCCTGCTGGTCGACATGGTCGCCGAATCGACGCCGTATGGACGCGAGTCGTACCGCACGCTCCCCCAGGTCGACCATGAAAACGAAACCGTCGAGAGCGTTTTCATGTTCGACAGTTTCACCCGGGCCACGGTCACGCAGTACGTCAACAACAGCACCCAGTACGACCCTTCCAACTCGGCGAACAAACCCAACCTCGCCCGCGCCACGGTCACGCAGTACACCGATGGCCAGAAAGATACCTTGGTTGCCAAAGGGAAGATCGGCGACACGGTGGTCACCGGCCTTGGCAATGAGCGAGTCGTGAGCGATCCGCTGCGCGATGCCGATGTCGTGAAGATCTACTTGAATGCGGGCGACAGCATCGACGCGTTGGTGGACACGAACCGCTTCAACCGTGGAGCGCCGTTCCGCACCCCGCGGGTGCAAATCTTCGCCGACGATGCGGACCAGACCGAACTGGCCGACAGCCTGAACTTCGATCCCCTGAACCCCGCCGACCCGGACAACCCGTTCGGCTTCGTCAATCCGGTGCCGTTTGATCAAATCGCGCTCGAGGCGACCATCGATGGATTCGTGGCCCCCAGCAGCGGTTACTACTTCGTGGCGGTCAGCACGGTGATCCGCATGTTCCTCGACCCCGACAACCCGCTGGCCACCTATGAGCCCAGCGAGTGGATCGGCCAATACCAGTTGACGGTCCGGCCCACGGGCACGGTCGCCAGCGAGCCGCTGGCGGCGGAGTATCACCTGGAACCCGGTGACACCAACGTGTCTCGCGGCCAAGGCCAATTGGTCATCGAATCGAACTTCATCAGCGACTTTGCCGCCACCGGCGTCCGCGCGACTTACTCGGGCGACCAGATCGCTGGCCGCCAGGTCGATTCACCGCTGCAACTGCAACCCGGCGGCACGGCGCTGCTGCGCAACCAGAACACCCAGCGGTTGTTGCCCGGCACGGTGATCAGCAACAACGTGATCACGGCGACCGCCGGCACCGGGATCCTCTACTCGGGGCTCACGCATGTCGCTGGCGCGGCCCCGGCCCCGGTCCCCTTCGGCCGGATCGTGAACAACACGGTGGTCGGCGCGGGCGGTGGCACCGGGATCAACATCACGAACTCGACCAGCCCCACGGTGCTCAACAATGTGATCAGCGGCTTCAATGTCGGCTTGAACATCGCCGCCGATAGCACCTCGACGGTCGAGAACGCTAACGCGTTCCACCGCAACACCACCGCGTCGAACCGCCCGCTGGCGGATCAGTCTTTGGTCGTTCCCGCGGGCGTTGAGCTGTTTGAAGATGCCGGCCGTCGGGTCTACATCCCGGCGGGCGGTTCGCAGATCATCGACAGTTCGTTTGCGTCACTCAACGACCGCGCGACGTTCATCAACACTGTCAAGCAGCCGATGGGGATTTCGGCTTCGCCGATCATCTCGCCGATCTACGACGCCTTTGGCATCCCGCGGGTCGACGACCCGACGGTTACAACCCCCGGCGGGATCGGCAGCAATGTCTTCATTGACCGTGGCGGGATCGACCGCGCCGACTTCATCCAGCCCACCTCGGTGCTGGTCTCGCCGATCGATTACATCGCCGGCCAAGGCTCTCCGGTGGCCGGAGGCGACATCGATCCGGATCCCTCGTTTGTGCAGTTGCCCGCGGGCAGCGAAGCGGTGTCGTTCTTTGAGATCCAGTTGCTCGACCCGGCCGGGACCGGACCGGATGTGGCGACCATCACTCAGGAGACCGTGATCCTGACCGAGAACGGCATCACGCTGACCCCCGGGGTCGATTACACCTTTGGTTACAGCGACAACAGCCGCGTGATCCGGCTGACCCCGCTGGCCGGGCTGTGGCGCCCCGATGCGGTTTATGAGGTGACCCTGAACAACAAGGATCGCATCAGTCTGACCCTGCCCAGCGGCAGTGAGATCACCGATGGCGACCAGTACCTGATCACCGACTCGCAGAACCGCAGCTCGGTGTTCGAGTTCGACAGCGGCAACGTTCTGCAGGTGCCGCAGACGCTCGGCTTGGAAGTGCTCGGTCCCAACACGTTCTTCCGCGACGGCGATGTGTTCCGCATCACGGCGCCCGATGGGACCGCGCGGAACTTTGAGATCAATCTGTCCGGCGCGGTGGCCAGCGGCAACGTGGCGATCAACCTCGCCTCGGCCGGAACGATTCAAGAAATCCGCGACGTGATCCTGACTGCGATCAGCGCCTCGGGCATTGCCGGACCGCTGGATCTCGCCCCCCGGGGGCTGGGCAGCGAGTCGCTGCAGATCGGCAGTTTGGCCGGGCACTCAATCAGCGGCACGGTCCAGGGACTCGCCGTGTTTGGCACCGCCGCGGGGATCACCGCCGGCCAAACGTTCGGCTATCAAGTCGGCCCGGACGATGTGCTGTTCGAGTTCACCGACGGCCAGCCGCAGACCGCGGGCGCCGTGGCCGTGCCCTTCAGCCGCACCGACACGGTCGATGAAATCGCCGAGTCGATCGCCGCCACCGTGCTGACCCAGCCGCTGGGCTTGGCGTCAGCCCGCGCGATCGGCGACGGTCGCGTGCTGCTGGGCGGGACCGCGGACGATGTGCTGACGAGCGGCGATTCGGCCTTGTCGCGGATCGGCGCAGCGGGCGTGACCGGAGCGCTGTCCTTGAGTGTCCCCGAGTCGGCCACCGCGGCGAGCTTGGAGGGTCAGACGTTCACGGTTCAAAACGGCAACGTCACCGTGACGTTCATCTTCACCACCAACGCCTCGCTCAGCACACCGCATCGCCGCGTGGTGCTCGCGGTCGACGCGACATCCGAGCAGATCGCCGCGGCAATTGCCGCCGAGATCAACACCGGTTTCGTCGGCGCGCTGTCGCCCGCCGCCGAGGGCCGCGTGGTGACCCTGGGAGAACAGGCCGCGGAAATCGCCAATGGGGCGACGCAGGTGCGCGCCAGCATCAACACCGGCACGTCACCGCTGGTCGCCGCTGGCGTTTCCGGCGGCGCGATCGCCGTGCCGTTCATCCCCAGCGGGCAATTCTCCCCCTCGGCCGCAGCGGCCACGCTGAGCACCGCGCTGGCCCGCTCGCCGCTGGACGTCGACCTGTTCACCCCCGGCGGCGGCACGCTGCTGCTGGGCAACACCGGCTCGATCGGCCTGCGGCATCCTGGCCAAGCGGTCCAGCCCGCTGGCCAAGCCTTGCCGGCGGTCACCGACTTGGCCGGCAACCCGATCGAGTCCAACCGGGACAACGATGAAACGCGGTTCACGATCATCATGCCCGAGGTCCGGTTTGACTTCGGCGATGCGCCGAACAGCTACGGCACAACGCTGGACAACAACGGGGCACGGCACAGCGTCGGTTCCTCGGCGCTGCCACGACTGGGCCGCGTGATCGACACCGAACCCGATGGCCAGCCGAGCCCGGGCAGCGACGACGCGGTGACGCCGGTTACGGCCAACTCCCCGGGCGGGGCGCCGTTGTTCGCCTTTGCCCCACTGGCATCGTTGGGCGTGCAGATCACGATTTCCGACACGGTCGTCCCCGCCAGCGGCGATCGGGTGCGGATCGCGGTCGGCGAAGATGTCGCGACGTTTGAACTTGTCTCTCCCGGGGTCGCCTCGCTGACCGGCAACATCGCCGTGCCGCTGTTGGTGGAAACCGATACGGCCGCCACGATCGCCGCGCGCCTGGCCGACGCGATCCGCTCGGAATTGGCCCCCACCGGCCGCGCTGTCGTGGTGGAGGTCGATCCGAACAATCCCGCCGTGATCCGCGTCGAGACGCTCGACGACGAAGATGGCATCAATGTGGGGATGTTTGATTCTGGATCGGGCAGCCCCTACGCCGTGTTCCTGCGGCCCGGCGCTCCGAACTTCACTAGCGACCCCAGCGACGTGCTGGGCTTCCTCAACCCGATGGACCCCGCCGGCGCTAACGTCGCCGTCACGGTGACCGGCTCGGGGCTGCTGGATGCCTGGATCGACTTCAACGGCGATGGCATCTTCGACCCCAGCCGTGAGCAGGTGTTGACCAACGTCCCGGTGGTCGACGGCGTCAACGTGCTCAACATCGTCACCCCCGAAGGCACCCCCAATGGAACGACCTGGGCGCGGTTCCGCCTGTCCACCGGCGGCAACCTGCGGCCCACCGGCGTGGCGGTCGGCGGCGAAGTCGAGGATTACCAGGTGCAGATCATCGGCATTCCACTGCCGACGCCGCGGGATGACGCGTTCACGATCAACGAGGACACGGTCCTGGACACGACGGCCGACCTGTTGCTGCCATCGTTGATCGACAACGACATCATCCCGCCGGAAACCTTTGTGCCGGTTCAGTTCTTCGTCGGCCAACAGCCCCAGCACGGGACGTTGACGATCCTGGACCCGACCAGCGGGCGATTTATCTATGAACCGCTGGCCGATTTCTCAGGCGTCGATACCTTCACCTACCGGCTGAGCACGCAGGCCAACGCCGGAGCGACCGATCCGGCCGGGGTGACGTTCGCCACGGTGACGATCAACGTTCGCCCGGTCAACGACGCGCCCCAAGCGGTCGGCCAAGGGTTCGTGACGCTGGAGAACACAGCGGTGCGGATCACGGCCGCGGAACTGCTCGCCGACGCCGTGGCGCATGAAAACCCGCAGTTCCCGGTCGGCGCCCCGGCTGCCCCGTGGGATGAATCCAACCAGTCGCTGCGTGTCGTTTCGCTGCAAGCGATCGGCCTGGACATCGACGCGGACAGCGCGATCGACGCCAATGGCGACCCGGTGACGTTTGAGACCGAACGCGGCTCGCTGCAAGCGTTCTTTGACGCTAACGGCTCGTTGATCGAGCTGCTGTACACACCGCGGCAGGACCTCAACCGCGACAACGTCGAGCCGATCGGCTCCGGACCGGTGTTCGACAACTTCACCTTCACGATCCAAGACGATGGGTTGCTGATCGATCCGGTCAGCGGCGACGTAATCGCCGGAACGCCGTTGACCGCCACCGCCACCGCCACGATCGACGTGGCGCCGCGGAACAGCGCGCCGACTCTGGTCGCTGACTTGGTGTCGGTCGGGATCGTCGGCGAGCGCAACCCCAACACCGCCTGGAGCCAGTATTTCATCGGCCAAGGGATCGATCCGGCGGACGTGCCGGTACCGACCGAGGACCAACCGCTGGTCATCCCGGCGGCATTCCTGTTGCAAAACGACCTGGCCGGATCGCCGCTGGCGCTGGATGAGAACCGCTTCGTCGCCGGCAACGATGGGCCGCTGAGCCTGGTGTCGGTCGCCATCCAAAGTGGCAACGCCACCGTGGAGCTCGACGCCGATGGCAACGTCGTGTTCACGCCGCCGAGCGACATCTATGGCGATGTCGTCTTCACCTACGTCGCCATCGACCAAGGGATCGACGAAGCGCTCGATGGCACGCGGACCGACAACCCGCTGACCAGCACCGGGACGGTGACCGTGACCTTGCAGCCGGTCAACGACGCCCCGGTGGCGTACGACCGCTCGCTGCACTTCACCGAGTCGGCCCAGCCCGGGATCGGCCCGGCGTTCGTGTTCACTCGCCAGCAACTGATCCTGGGATCGGCGGGCGAAACCGCAGCGGTGCCCGGTGAGTTCGCTCCTGACTTGGGTGCCCCCTTTGACGAGCGCGAGCAGTTCCTCAACATCGTGCAGTTCACGGTGCAGTTGGCCACGGGACCGCAAACGGTCGACGCCGCGGAGTTGGTCGGTGTGGGGACCGAGACGCTGACGCTCGCCAGCCCCACCGGCGGCCGTTACGAGTTCAATTTTGTCGACGGCATCTTCCAGGTTGGCCGGTTCGTCGCGGCAGCCGACTACAGCGAACTCAGCCCGTTCGATCCGATCGACACCTTCACCTACCGGATCGAGGACGATGGGCGGACGACGCGGCCGCAGGGCGGCGGCGTGGTCACCCTGGACCCCCAGCGATCGGTTCAAGCCGCTACGGTGACCATCCGGGTCGCACCGAGCAATGACGCGCCGCAGTTCGATCACTTGGCGAGCGTCGATGTGCTGGAGCGCGACGACCTGCAGGGGACCGTGATCTCCGGGTTTGCCACCAACATCCTGCCCGGGCCAGAAACGGCGCTCGATGAACTGGAGCGGCAGAGCGTCTCGTTCACGATCCTCGGCGGCCTGTCGACCGTGCCCGCCGGGCTGATGACCCGCTTGCCCGAGGTTAGCGACGACGGCACGCTGACGGTGTACCCCGCGGCCGACGCGGTCGGCACGGCGGTCTACGTCCTCGAGGCGATCGACGCCGAACCGGGCAACGACGAATTCGTCCCCCGCACCACGCGGGCGACGTTCACCGTCAATGTCCGCCCAGTCAACGATCCCCCGCGCGTCAACGCTACTGTCGCCGGGACCTCACAGGTGCTCAATGCCGACGAGGGCTGGAGCGTCAACAGCGCCGGGGTGATCACCTACACGCTCAAGGAAGACAACACCCAGGGGCTGGGTGTAACCGAGCCGTTTATCATCGACATGCGGCGCGGGTTGCCGCTGCCCAACTACGCCCGCATCGGGCTGCTCGATGTGTTCACCGTCGGGCCTCCCAATGAAGCCGACGGCACGCTCGGGGGCAGCCAGATCCTGAGGCTGCTGAACTTTAGCGGCACCACGGCGCTGGGCGGGACGATCGAAGCGATCGCCTTCGATGACTCCGGCAATATCTCGAAGCTGCAGTACACCCCGCCGCGCGATTACAACTCGCTGCTCGGCGGCGTCGACTCCTTCACCTACGTGGTCCAGGACAACAACCCGGCCAACGGCGAGACCTGGGATCTGGACAACGATTCGCTCGGTGAAGATCGCCGCACGGTGACCGGCCGGGTCGAGTTCGTGCTGCAACCGGTCAACGACCGGCCGCAGTTCGAACTGTCAAGTTCCGAAGTGTCGGTGCTGGAGGACAGTGGCACGGTATCGTTCCTGGACTTTGCCTACGACATCTACGCCGGTCCGCCCGAGACGGCGTTCGATGAGATCGATCCGGTCAACGGGCAAGCGGTCAGCTTCTCGGTCTCGGCGATCAGCCCCGGAGCGGATGCCCTGTTTGCTCAGGCCCCGACGGTCAACGCCCTAGGGACACTCACCTTCCGGCCTGCGGCTAATGCCTACGGCACCGCGGTGTTCGAACTGCGGGCGACCGACGACGGGGCGGACAACGCGGTCCGCGGTGACATCGTCTCCAGCGCCGCCCAAACGTTCACGATCAACATCCGGCCGGTCAACGACCCGCCGGTGGTCAACAGCGGCACGCCGATCTCCTTCACCCTCAACGAAGATGCGACCATCCTGCAGCCGGGCGGGACGGTGACGTTCCAAGGGACGTTCATCCCGCTGCGTGGCGATGGGGCGGTTCGCGGCCTGCTGGACGCGTTCGATGTCGGGCCCGCTAATGAAGCGGGCGACATCACGCCCGGCGGTAACCAGTCGATCTGGATGACGACGCCGATCCCAGCGTCCACCACGCAGGGCGGCACGCTGACACGGGTCTTCGACCCGCTGGACCCCACGGTCTTGATCGGCCTGCGCTACACCCCACGAGCCAATTTCAACGGCACCGACACGTTCATCTACGGTGTCGTCGACGATGGCGTCTCGGTGGACGTCGATGGCAACGTCTCCAGTGACCCCCGCGAAGCGTTCAACACCGTGACGCTCAACGTCCTGCCGCTGAACGATCGGCCCCAGTTCGCCGGGGCGCTGCCGGTCAGCGTCCAGGAGGATGCGGAAACCACCGAGACGATCGGCCGGACCGTGATCCCGAATTTCGTCACCGACATCGCCGCCGGTCCCGCCGGTGCGGTCGATGAACTGCAGAATCAAACCGTGCAGTTCGTCGTCTCGCCGCAGGCGGGCAACCCCAGCAACCTGTTCGCCTCGGCCCCGGCAGTCTCCGCCGACGGGACGTTGACGTTCCAGACGCTGCCCGATGCCAACGGGATCGCGGTGTTCACGATCGTCGCGGTCGACAGCGGGCCGAATAACCCGCCGCTGGAGTTCAATACCAGCAGCCCACCGCGGACGTTCACGATCACGGTCAATCCGGTCAACGACGCGCCGACGTTCACGCCGGAGCTGAGCGAAATCACGGTGGCCGAGGATTCTGGACCGTTCACGACCAGTGAACCGTTCGCGACGCAGATTGCTCCAGGGCCGGCCGATGAGGTCGCTGCCGGTCAGACGGTTCGGTTCGAAGTCACCACGCCGGCCGCCAGCCAAGCGTTGTTCCAGACGCTGCCGCTGGTCACCGACAACGGTTTCCTGCGGTTCACGCCAGCGGAAAACGCAGTCGGCACCACGGTCGTTTCGGTCGTCGCGATCGACAGCGAAGGAGCCGTGAGCGAGCCGGTGCTGGTCACGATCACGATCACCGAAGTCAACGACGCTCCGGTGGCCGGCAACCTGACGCTCGCGGGCGACGAGGACACGGTGCTGCCGATCTCCGAGCAGTCGCTGCTGGAGATCGCAGTCGATCCCGACCTGGGCACCAATCCGAGTGAAACGCTCGGCTTCACTCAGGTCGCGACCACGTCGCAGGCGGGAGCCACGATCCGCGTGCTCCCCTCGGGCGATCTGGAATACGACCCACGTGGCTCGCAGACCCTGCAGGCGCTGCGCCCCGGTCAGACCCTTACCGACACGTTCACCTACCGCTTGATCGACGCCTCAGGTGCGATCAGCAATATCGCTACGGTCACGGTCAACGTCGCGGGGGTCAACGATGCGCCGACGGTCAACGATGACTTTGCGACACTCAATCCCGATGGACCGACGACGATTCGACCGCTGGATAACGACTTCGATGTCGATGGAACCATCAACGTCAGGTCGATTCAGATCGCGTTGCAACCGGCGTTCGGGTCGGTCAGCGTGCAGGACGATGGCACCCTGATCTACACGCCGTTCCCCGGCTTCCGTGGTTCGGACACCATTCGCTACACAGTTGCTGACGAAAGCGGAGCGCGCAGTGAAGTGGCCACGATCACGATCGATCTGAATGAAGCCCCGGTCGCAGTCGATGACATCGTTGGCACCTATCGCGGACGGTCGATCGATATCAATGTGGCAAGCAACGACTTCGATCCAGATCTCGGCGGCTCGCTCGACCTCGACTCGATCGAAATCATCACTCCACCCGGTGGTGGAACCGCGGTGGTGCTCGGCGGTGGAATCATCCGCTACCTGCCCGGCGACAACTTCATCGGACTCGATACGTTCCAGTACACGATCCGAGATGATCGCGGCCAGGCGAGTAACGTGGGACAAGTGCGGGTGCAGGTCGTCGCCAGCGAACTGCAGAACCCCAGCGGTGTCACCGATGTCAACGGCAGCGGCCTGACAACTCCTCTGGACGCGCTGCTGATCCTCAACCGGCTGGCACGTGCGGCCCGTGAAGGGATGGTCGGATCGATT
>Ga0182745_1000348_pt1 | contig 54135 bp, 41 predicted proteins | sample eDN3rd30CKraftBY_FD_128523 | JGI IMG/M metagenome (GOLD analysis project Ga0182745, IMG submission 128523) | Enriched backyard soil microbial communities from Emeryville, California, USA - eDNA 3rd pass 30_C Kraft BY (version 2) (version 2) | ecosystem: Environmental > Terrestrial > Soil >... | reverse complement strand
GGGCAGAATCCGCGACACCAAACAGTTCAACGATCTGATCGTGACGAATCGAAACGGGTATCCCATTCGGATTCGAGACGTGGGCCGGGCGGATGATTCCATCGAAGTTCCACGCGGATTGAGTACGCTGGACAACGAAAATGCCGCCAGCCTGTTCATCCTCAAGCAGTCTGGAACAAATTCGGTAGCGATTTCCGATGCGGTGAAGGAACGTCTGGAGAAAATCCGTCAGACGGTCCCGCCGGATATTCGTATCGAAATCATTCAGGACCAGGCTCACTTCATCAAGGAATCCATGCACGAAGTGCAGTTTCACCTGGTGCTGGCCGCGGTGCTGGTATCGGCCACCATTCTGCTGTTTATCCGGGACTGGCGAACCACGTTGATTGCCACCCTGGCGATTCCAACATCCATCGTGCCGACATTCCTGTTCATGCAGTACATGGGATTTTCACTGAACAATATCACCATGCTGGCTCTGATTCTGGCGATTGGAATTGTGATCGACGATGCCGTGGTCGTGCATGAAAACATCTTTCGCTATATGGAAGAAGCGGGCCTGGATGCGATGTCTGCCGCTCGAAAAGGGACGGGAGAAATTGCTCTGGCAGTGCTGGCCACCAGTTTGTCCCTGGTTGTGATTTTCGTTCCGGTCGCATTCATGGGGGGCGTGGTGGGACGCTTCTTCTCCAGCTTCGGGCTGACCGTCGCCTTCGCCATTCTGGCCAGCCTGTTTGTCTCCTTCACACTCACTCCCATGTTGTGTTCACGCTTCCTGGTTCTGGAACATGGAAATTCCAGTTCCAAATCCGGTTGGATTTATCAGGTCATCGATCGGGCCTACGGTATTTCCCTGCGATTTGCCTTGCGACATCGCCTGTTGACCATGTTTGTCTGTGTGCTGGTCATGTTCTCCACAATTCCCATTGCCATGACAATGGGCGTGAACATGGTCCCCCGCGACGATCAAAGCGAGTTTCAAGTCAGTGTCCTGACGCCGGAAGGTTATACCCTGCAGCGGACCACCCAGGTCGTGAAAGAGATCGAAAACCGGATCAAAACATTGCCGGGTGTCACACATCTGTTCACCGTCGTGGGGGAAAGTAATGGCGGTGGTAAAGGACAGGGAGATGTGACCCGGGCTTCCATTCATGCTGCGATTATCCCGCTGGAAGAGCGCCAATACAGCCAGTTTGAAGTGATGAAACGAGCCCGGCGGATTATGGAAGACTATCCGGAACTCCGTACCGCGGTGATGGACGTCTCTACGATTGGAGGCGGGGCCAACGGCGACAGTCGGATTTTCCAGATGAATCTGAAAGGGCCCGACCTGCAGAAGCTGGCAGAGTATTCCGAGACCCTGGCGGTGGAACTCCGTAAAATTCCGGGCCTGGTGGACGTGGACACCACACTTTCCCTGCGAAAGCCAGAATTGCAGGTGGTCATCGACCGGGACCGCGCCAGCGATCTGGGGATTCCCGTCCAGACAATCTCCAGCACGCTCAACGTCCTGGTGGGGGGACAGATCGTCTCGAAATATGAAGAAAGCAGCGAGCAATACGATGTCTGGCTGCGGGCTGATAAATCGTTTCGAGACAATCCGCAGAATCTGGACTATCTTTCCGTCCCGTCTCCCACGGCCGGTCTGGTGCAACTCACCAGTCTGGCGAAACTGGAGGAGGCGCGTGGCCCCAGCCAGATCGATCGACTCAACCGGCAACGTACCGTGACCGTGCGGGCACATCCTGAAGATGTCACGTTGAAGGAAGCGGTCGATCGGGCCAATCAGATCGTGAAAGAGATGAATATGCCCCCCGAGTATGAAGTTTCATACGGCGGACAGGCGGAAATGCTGGGAGAAACCGCGTACTACTTTGCCGTGGCTCTGGGATTGAGCATCCTGTTCATGTACCTCATTCTGGCCGCTCAATTCGAAAGCTGGCTGCATCCCATCAGTATTCTGGCCGCTTTGCCTGTGACAATTCCCTTTGGATTATTGTCCCTGATGCTGTTTCGCACCCCCATGGATCTGTATGCCATGTTCGGTCTGTTCATGCTGATTGGAATTGTGAAGAAGAACGGAATTCTGCAGATCGACAAGACCAACGAGCTTCGTCGCGGCGGGATGGAACGTGATGCGGCCATCCTGGAAGCCAATCACACCCGGTTGCGTCCAATTCTGATGACCACGGTGATGCTGGTGGCAGCCATGGCCCCCATTGCCGTGGGACAAGGGCCCGGAGCCGGCGCCCGTGCCAGCATGGCCAAGGTGATTATTGGCGGACAGGTGCTCAGCCTGCTGCTCGCCCTCCTCGTCACTCCGGTGACCTATTCCCTGATCGACAGTATCGGAGGATTCTTTCGCCGCAAACCGACTCCCATTCCAGATTTCGACCAGAAAAATTCGTATTTCTCAGTTGAAGAATCAACCAGCCTGCAGGCCAGTCTGTGACGCTCTTCTTTTTTCAACTTCCGTTGCCATTGGCCATTCTGCTGCTGGCAGCCTTGTCTGCTTTGCTGACTGGCGTGGGGACGCGTCGCGCCATGCTGGATCTCGACCTACCGCCGAACCGCTGGCCGATGATCTTCGCACTGCTGGCCGTTGTGATTTCGGGGCTGTTTCTCTGGGGGACGCTGGGCTGGCAATCTCAAAGCACTCCGGAAGTGATTCCCGCAGACGGCTGGCGCGCCGGTCGGGTGCTGTTTCATTTGTCATTGATCGTGCTTTTGCTCATCATCACGGCGACCGATCTGCGCAGCTACCTGATCCTTGTCTGGTGTTGCCGAATTGGAATTGTGCTGGCTTTGCTGGGAGCGGTGATTTCCGGACAGTTTCAACTGGCGCATGTCTGGGTAGACTGGAATGCCGAAATTCCTCAATTGCGAGGACCGGAAATCCCGGCCTGGCTGGCAGTTCATCCCCATTGGCATGGTCTGGCCTGGAGCACGGCTGGGATGCTGTGTGGAGCGATTTTGACCTGGCTGATTCGCTGGCTGGGGTCATGGATTCTGGGACGAAATGCACTCGGGTCCGGCGATATTCTGCTGATGGCCATGGTGGGGGCGTATCTGGGTTGGCAACCGGTTGTCGTCATTACCGCCCTTGCCCCGATTCTGGCGATGCTCATGGGAGCCATCGAACGGCTTTGGGGCAACCGGACGGTGTTGCCCTATGGTCCGTTTCTGGCCCTGGCCAGTCTGATCGTAATGTCCTGCTGGAAATGGATCTGGATGGCTGAGTTTTCACTTTCTTTTGAGAACTCGCGGAACCGTGCCACGGTTTTTGCCGTTCGCAGATTTTTTGGAGACCCGTTACAGATGCTGCTGATTGCGGGAGGGGCTTTGTGCCTGTTGATTGTGCTGCTGGGGTTGTTGCGAATCTATAAATCTCTGCCCACACGGAAGTCTCATCAGCATTCTTCATAAGTCGTACAGTACGTCAGTAAGTCTCTCTCGCCGATTTCCTAAACCCGATATTCTAAACCTATACCTACTGCTTCGTCAATTTTCAAAATTCGGGTAGGACTTAACGCAAAGTCCGACAACGGAGGACGTTTCGCGACCACGTACCCTAAATCCAAGCCTTGGCAGGGCACTACATCCTATGTCCTAGAGCGCATTTACGCCGCATTGTCCGGGTGCTGCCTCGCGGTATTCAGCTTTTCATCAATCAAAAGACCTTTCCCGCGGGCCCAGGCCAGAGCAACTTGCTCTAAACCCTATATCGCATAGTCCAGGTCGGGCATGAAGACTCTTGCGGAACTCGGAGTGACGAAAATATTGTCATTGAGCTGCAACTGCAATTGCAACGCTTTTTCACGGATGATATCTACAGTCACTTCTGCCCCATAACCCTCCAGTAAAACTCGAACCTTGCTGACGGCTCCATGAGGGTTGATCTGCACGACGCGACCCGCCAGAGAAGCGGTGGTGGACGGAATCCGTTCGATCTCCAGTTCATGTGGTCGCACATAAGCTGTGGCATGACGCGGTTCATCATGCTGGTAATCCGCATAGGCCAGCGTGAATGGTCCGACATGGGCCTGACCGGCCTGCACTCGTCCATGAAAAACGTTGACATTCCCCAGAAAATCCATCACGAAGGGGGTTGCAGGCCGATCAAAAACCTCTTGTGGTGACCCCACCTGCTCCACCTGTCCCTGCCGCATCACCACCACCTGGTCGGCCACCTCAAAGGCTTCCTCCTGATCGTGCGTGACGAAAACGGTGGTGACATGCATCTCTTCGTGCAAGCGGCGAAGCCAGTTCCGTAATTCCTGTCGTACTTTCGCATCCAGAGCACCAAAGGGTTCATCCAGCAGCAACATGCGTGGACGAACAGCCAGTGCCCGGGCCAGTGCCACCCGTTGCCGCTGACCACCGGAAAGTTCCGAGGGGTATCGATGTCCCAGTCCTTCGAGCCGGACCAGTCCCAGCAGCTCATGCACCCGGTCTTTGACTTCTGCCTGGGGCATCTTCCGCACCCGCATGGCAAACGCGATATTTTCAAAAACGCTCATGTGCCGGAACAGGGCGTAATGCTGAAAGACGAATCCCACACCCCGGTCCCGGGCCGCCTGCCGGGTCACATCTTCATCCTGAAACAGGATGGAACCGCGATCGGCATGCTCCAATCCGGAGATGATCCGCAGCAGGCTGGTTTTTCCGGAACCAGATGGCCCCAATAGCGCCAGCAGGCAGCCGGAAGGAACTTCCAGGCTGATGTCGTTGAGTGCAGTGAAGTTTCCAAACGTCTTGGTGACGTGCCGGATAGAAATGCTCATGATTTGCCTGTCTGGAAGTTTAATGACCGCATTAAAGGTGATCGATGTTAAATACAATTCGTGTTAAATCTAATTTGAATAGGTTTCAGGCAACTTCCAGCTCTTCCACTTCGGCTCGGCGGGCAGCTTCCTGCGCAGCCAGCCAGTGTTCCAGAAAAATTTTTCCGATCAACGTGACCAGGGCAATCACTGTCAATAGCGAAGCCACGGCGAAGGCAGCCGGATTGTTGAACTCCTGAAACAGTTTTTCCACTCGGAGCGGCATGGTGTCGGTATCCCCCGCGATGTGGCCAGAAACGACATAGACTGCGCCGAATTCACCAATCGCCCGCGCGTGGCACTGAATGATGCCAAAAAGCAGCCCCCAGCGAATATTCGGCAGCGTTACCCGCCAGAACAGTTGCCATGAGTTGGCTCCCAGACTCACCGCGGCCAGCTCTTCATCACTCCCCAGCATCTGCATTAAAGGAATCAGTTCCCGGGCAATAAATGGCATGGTGATAAATGTGGTGACCAGTACCAGGCCCGGCCAGGCGAAAATAATTTTAATTCCCCAGCTCTGAAGCATGGGACCCAGATAACCCTGCATCCCAAACAGCAGGACAAACATCAGGCCCGCCACGACCGGAGAAATTGCAAAAGGCATATCTAACAATGAGATCAGCAGCGTTCTTCCCGGAAAACGGAATTTTGTAATCGTCCAGGCGGCTGCCAGTCCAAAAATTGTATTAAATAAAACAGCCAGTGGAGCAATCGTCATCGTTAACCAGATGGCATGACGGGTGTCTGCATCGGCCAATAAATTCTGCAGGAATGTCCCCAGGCCGGAAATAAGTGCCTGATAGAACACATAAATAATAGGAATCAGGATCAGTCCCCCAACGATCCCAAAACTCGCAAAAATCAACAGGCAGCGCAGCCAGAATGGCTCCTGCGAAACAGCCCTGGCAGGCTTCAAACCAAATCGATGTTTAGCTTGCATAACGTTGACTCCGGCGTTCGAGCCAGTTGATCACGGCCAGTGAGGCCAGCGACCCGGCAACTAATACCAGTGCGACAGCGGTCGCTTCCGCATAAGCAAATTGCTCCAGCTTGGCAACAATCAGAACCGGGGCAATCTCCGTTTTAAATGGCATGTTGCCAGAGATAAATATTACGGAACCATACTCTCCCAGACCGCGGGCGAATGAAAGGGCAAAACCTGTCAGCATCGAGGGCCAGAGTGCCGGGAGTAACACGCTGCGAAACGTCTGCAGGCGTGAAGCTCCTAAAGAAGCAGCCGCCTCTTCAATATCCTGATCCAGACTTTCCAGCACCGGTTGAATTGTTCGCACCACAAACGGCAACCCGACAAACGCCAGGACAATAATAATGCCCAATTGTGTATAGGCCCCCTTGATCCCCACTGGCACCAGCAACTGGCCATACCAGCCCTGTTCTACAAATAATGCGGAAAAAACCAGTCCCGCGACAGCAGTGGGAAGGGCAAATGGCAAGTCAATTAATGCATCCAGTAATCGTCGACCATAAAAGTGATAACGCACCAGCACCCAGGCCAGCAGCAAGCCACTGGCGGAATTCAATAATGCAGCCAGAGCAGACGTCTGAAATGTCACCAGATAAGCGGATCGGGCTCGAGCGGACCAGACGGCAGTGATGAATTCTGACCAGGTGAGTGATGAAGCCTTGGCCAGACAAGCTGCCAGAGGAATCAGTAACAACAACGACACATATCCCAACGTGATCCCCAGGCCCAACCCGAATCCTGGCAGCGGGCTGCGGCGAAACTTCGGGCGCAAGACAGGAGAGATCTCCTGATGATCATGCTCCTGATCGCGCCGGCTGATGAGCGGCGAAATCGCCTCAGGCGATGCAGCAGAGTCAATCACTCCAGTATTCGACACAGCCGTGATCCTTCATCAATCAGGCAAGTCCTGATGGGACGTTATGAACATAAAATTTAGGAATCACGCCGACTGGGGAGGCACGAGACTCCCCGGACACAACGATTGGATCGTCCTGTGCGGCGTTCGCGGCATTACCTGAGAGAATCGTAGATACGATCGAACTCTCCACCATCGTCAAAGAAACGCTTTTGAGCAGCGTCCAGATCGGGCACGAGATCGGAGACAGGAAATAATTTTATCTCCGGAAAATCGGCGCGGTGCGCGGCCAGCACTTCCGGATCGATGGGGCGATAAAAATGCCTGGCGATGATTTCCTGTCCTTCGGGCGTATACAGGAATTTCAGATACTCTTCGGCCTGCGAACGTGTCCCCTTGGCATCGACCACATGATCGACCAGTGTGACATGCGGTTCCGCCAGAATACTGATCGGCGGAATCACGATTTCCAACTCGCCCCCCGCTTCATCCACTTCCAGATGGGCTTCATTTTCCCAGGTGAGATGAACATTCCCCAGGCCGCGTTTCGCAAAAGACATGTTGGCCCCACGAGCTCCGGTGTCCAGCACGGGAGCATGCTTGTAAATGGTGGTGACAAACGTGCGAGCCTGGTCTTCCGTTCCCCCATTGAGGACCACGCTGCCCCACGCGGCCAGAAATGCCAACTTCCCGTTTCCCGATGTTTTCGGCGAAGGAACAATCACTTCCACGCCCGGACGAACCAGATCCGGCCAGTCACGAATGCCCAGTGGATTTCCCTTTCGAACAACAAAGACAATCGTCGAGGTGTAGGCCACGCTTCGATTGGGAAGGCGCTCTTCCCAGCCCGCCGCGATCAATCCTTTTTTGCGAATGGCATCCGTATCCGACCAAAGCGCCAAGGTCGCGACGTCTGCTTCCAATCCATCAATAATGGCCCGCGCCTGCGGTCCGGAACCAGCATGCGATTGCTTGATCTGAATCGGTTCCTGATGTTCTTTTTGATATTGCGATTCGAAGGCTGTGTTGAGGTCTTTCCACAACTCCCGAGTCGGATCGTAAGAGACGTTCAACAAGATTTTTTCTGAACTGCTTTGGGAGCAGCCGGTCAACAGGACCAGACAGAGGCATGGCAGGAGGAACAGATTTCCTCGCCTTCCCTCCAATTTTTGGGGGCAAGCGGCTCCTTCTTGTCTTCTGCGAAGCAAAAGTCTGCTGTTCAGAGGTAAGAGATTCACTTGATGGCCTTGCTGTTAAAAACTACCAACTCAGTCGTGTTTATATCGGCAGGAAAAATCCTGTCAATGCTGGAAAATCTGGAATAAAATTTAAAATCTCCCCAGAGCCACTTGACTCTGTAGTATGGTACGGGATTTAGAATCCTCCCATCAGTCCTGTGCCACCGCTGAGACTCGATATCTTTGTTTGCATAACATTCTGTCCCTGAGGATGTTACGATGTGATGCTTCGGTTTTCTGGAAGTTGGCACGGCACTGTCGAAAACCAAGGAGCAAATTTTGTGGCCGCATTAAAGATTGGCGACATTGCCCGCCGCGCTGAAGTGGGAGTGGAAACAATTCGTTATTACGAACGGCAAGGCCTGCTGGCCGAGCCGGAGCGTCGTCCATCGGGATACCGTCAATATGACGAATCCGTGATTTCGCGACTGCAATTCATCAGGCGGACCAAGGAATTGGGTTTTACGCTGATGGAAATCAAGGAATTGCTTGGCTTCTGGTTTGGTTCGGAGACCCGTTGCATTCATGTGCGCCAGCGTGCGGAACAGAAAATCATCGACATTCGAGACAAAATTCAATCGCTCCAGAAAATGCAGTCGTCATTGGAGCAGATCATCAGTCAATGCGAGCATCATAACTCTGTGGAAGACTGTCCGTTGTGGGTCGGACTGGATCAACCGCGGATCGATTCTGCGCATGATGGGCACGAGTTCAGGAAGACGAGGAAATCATGAAACGGCTGTGGTGGGGCTTCGGGTTTGTATTGTTCGCCTCATTTCTGGTGCTGGGCTGGATTGGGACGCGCATCTATCAGGAAATGCCGCCGGTTCCCCAGTCAGTGGTCACGACCGATGGAAAAACTCTCATCGAGCCGGGTGAAATTATTGCTGGGCAGAACGTCTGGCAGTCGATGGGCGGAATGCAGGTGGGGTCGATCTGGGGGCATGGAAGTTATGTGGCTCCAGACTGGACTGCGGACTGGCTGCATCGGGAAGCCCTGTTCATACTGGATCATTGGGCACAAACTGAAGATCAAACACCATTTGCGGAACTGCCTGTCGAAAAGCAGGCCCAGTTGATTTCACGTCTGACGACCCTGGTTCATACAAATACTTACGATCCCAGCACCGGAGTGCTGACCATCGACCCTGTTCGCATGGCAGCATTTGCATCGAATCTGGAGCATTACACCGAAGTCTTCACACAGGGGAACAGCGATTATGCCATTCCTGCCAATGCTGTGCCCGATCCGGACCGGCTTCGCAAGTTATCGGCTTTTTTCTTCTGGACAGCCTGGGCTGCTGGTGCAGACCGACCGAATGAACCGACCACTTATACGAATAACTGGCCGCATGAACCGCTTATTGGTAATCGCCCGACGGGGGACACGATTGTCTGGACGGGGGTGAGCATTATCGTTCTGCTGGCCGGCATCGCGGGGATGGCCTGGTGGTATGCAGTGCGGCGAAATGAAGAAGAGGGGTCACCTCCCCCGGCAGAAGACCCGTTAGCTTTATGGGAAGCGACTCCGTCACAACGGGCCACCATCAAGTACTTCTGGGTCGTGGCGGCACTCATTCTCGTGCAGATGTTATTAGGGGTCGTCACTGCCCATTATGGAGTGGAAGGAGACGGCTTTTATGGATTTCCGTTATCGGACTGGCTGCCATATAGCGTGAGTCGAACCTGGCATGTGCAAATGGGACTGTTCTGGATCGCGACAGCCTGGCTGGCGGCTGGTCTGTTTATTGGTCCGCTGGTCAGCAATACGGAACCCAAAGGTCAGCGTCTGGGAGTGAATATCCTCTTTGGTGCACTGCTGGTCGTTGTGGTCGGCTCGCTGGTGGGAGAATGGCTGAGCGTCCATAACAAGATGTCGGACACCGTTTCCTTTTACCTGGGACATCAGGGATATGAATACGTTGACCTGGGGCGCGTCTGGCAACTTGGCCTGATGGTCGGACTGTTGCTGTGGCTATATTTAATGATTCGTGCCTTGCTGCCTGCCTTGCGGCAACCGGGCGATGCGAAACAACTGGTCTGGCTGCTGGTCGTGGCCACAGGTGCCATCGCGCTCTTCTACGGGGCCGGGCTGACCTGGGGGCATCATACTCATTTATCGATTGTGGAATACTGGCGATGGTGGGTCGTTCACCTGTGGGTTGAAGGTTTCTTTGAAGTCTTCGCGACGACCGTCATCGCCTTTGTGTTCATGCGACTGGGACTGATTCGTCCGGGGATTGCCGCTGCCGCGGCGCTATTGTCGGCGACGGTCTTTCTGGCAGGGGGAATTATCGGAACGTGTCATCACTTGTACTTCTCGGGAACTCCCACGGTGGCTTTGGTCTGGGGCTCCGTGTTCAGTGCATTGGAAGTTGTTCCGCTGGTCCTGGTGGCCTTTGATGCCACGGAAGACTTGCGACGTTCGAAAACATCTCCCTGGGTCCAGCGCTACAAGTGGCCGATCTACTTCTTCCTCTCCGTTGCATTCTGGAATATGATTGGCGCCGGTCTGTTCGGATTTATGATCAATCCTCCTATTGCCCTGTATTACATGCAGGGGCTCAATACCACTCCCTTGCACGGACATGCTGCATTATTTGGAGTTTATGGAATGCTGGGAATTGGCCTGATGCTGGTCTGCCTGCGGGTACTGATTCCGGGGCGCGAATGGAAAGATGGATTGCTGAAATTTTCGTTCTGGACTTTGAACGGTGGACTGATGGCCATGTGTATCCTCAGTCTGCTGCCCGTTGGATTGCTACAAACGAAGGCCTCGGTAGAACACAGCTACTGGTACGCTCGCAGTAGTGAGTTTATGAATACAGATCTGATGCAGTTTTTAAAATGGATGCGTGTCCCCGGTGATACGGTCTTCTTTTTCGGAGCCGTGGCACTGGTCCTGTTTGTTGCTGGTCTAAAGACCGGGCATTCATTCCGGTCAGATGCCGGAGCAAATGCTAAACTCGAAGCATAGTGCCCTGTCAGGACTTGGATTTGGGGTCCGTGACCGCGACGTCCTCCGTTGTCGGACTTTGCGTGAAGGCTTACCCCCAAATTTTAGAAGAGACGAAGCATAATCGTGTTATCAGAGAGAGTTCGGGGCTGTTTTTCAGGAGGGATGACATCATGGCGATTTTACATGCACAACCGGGGGAGATCATTTCCGTTCGCCCGCTGGGAGAACAGCTTCCATCTTCTCAGACCACAGCGTTGATTAAGACCGCCCAGTTCGAAGTGATTCGACTGGTTCTGCCGGCCGGGAAGGTAATTCCGGAACATCGGACCGCTGGGGAAATTACCGTGCAATGCCTGGAGGGCAAAGTCAACTTTACGACTTCCGGAGTGGTCAAGCTCCTCACTGCAGGAGATCTGATCTATCTCTCCGCCAAGGAACCTCATGCTGTGGAAGCGCTTGAACAGACGTCCCTGCTCGTCACAATCATGTTTCCCAAAACAGAGTGACCGCCGGATTTCGCTTCAATTCTATGACTGCACCGGCATTCTTAACATGTCATGCCGGATTTGTGGGTTCTGCTGCAATTCTATTTGCCCCTTTTCCCGTAAAGGGAGAACAACAGGCTCTGAATTCCACGGGATGAGGGAATTCTTGCAGCAGAATTCTCGACTCTGCCAATCTGCCCAAAAGGGCTCCGGGTCGCTATAGCGTGATGGCCGTCAGTTGGTACAACATGAAAGACCACCGGCCTTCATCCGATAGAGAGTGACTGCTCTTGTCCGGGCTAGCAGTGGACGCCATCGAAAGAATTGTTTGACGTCAATTCATGTGCAGACCCTGTTTGACTCAGGACTCCCAAGTCTGACGTGATGGAAAGAAGGGGAAGAGAAAGGAGAATGGGAGAAATCTGAATCTTGGAGCTTTTCCTCATTCTCTCTGCCCTTTGCATTACTTTGGATAACGAACCAAGCCTGAAACAACTGTTATTGAGGAGTTGATGTGCTCTGGCCGGCTTGTTCCGACCAGCATTCAAGTGATTCATGTTGCACAAATCTGCTTATACTGTGACAGTGCTTCCCAGTTTGAAATGTACTGACCCCTGAACCCTGTTCTCCACCCGATCAGACTTGGATGTATTGTGTGAGAATTTTGATCATGGACTGCAGAAATCATTTTGCCGTTCGATAGGGGTCGCACACGAGAATTTCATGGCAGAATCACCACAGAACGCAACCCGATTTTTTGATCGTGAACTGAGTTGGCTGGAATTCAATCAGCGAGTGCTGAATGAAGCCTTGAACCCTCAGGTTCCGCTGCTGGAGCGATTGAAATTTCTGGCCATCACCAGTTCCAATCTGGATGAGTTTTACCGGGTTCGTGTCGGGGCACTCTCGATTCTGACAGAAGCAGGGATGGTTCGACCGGCTCCGTCCGGGCTGACGCCCGAACAGCAACTCGCGGCGGTTCGCGAGCGCATTCGCATCATGGTTCAGGAGCAATATCGCTGTTATCTGGATGAACTGGCTCCACAACTTCTGGAACAGGGGATTGTCCGATTACTGTCGAATCAGCTGAATGCTGTCCAGAAGCGCATGGTTCGGCAGATCTTTGATCAGGAGATTTTTTCTGTTCTCACCCCGATGGCGATTCAGGCAGAGGGAACATTTCCCATGCTTCCCAATCAGATGCTGAGCGTCTGTCTGCGTCTGCTGCCTCAGAAAGATCCGGAACTTCCTGAATTGGAAGGATTTCGATTCGCCATTCTCCCGTTTGGCCGCATGCTTTCACGCTTCTACTCCGTCCCCTCGGAGAAAGGGCTCTCTTACATGCACCTGGAAGACATCATTGCGATGTTTGCCGAGGAGTTTTTTCCGGGTGAGGAGGTCGAAGAGTGTGTCACCTTTCGGATCACGCGGAATGCAGAAGTGGAAGTGCAGGAACTCACTCCGCATGGTCTGGCGATCAACATGGCGGATGTGTTACGCGCCCGGACATCGGCCGATTGTATCCGGCTGGAGCTGGACGATTCCGTTTCTCCAGAGAGCCTGGAATTTTTAAAACAGCAACTCCGTGTTACGGATGCCGAAATTACCCGTGCTCCGGGGCCGGTCGACCTGGGAGCCCTGATGGAACTGGTGGGTCGCCGTGGGTATGAAAACCTGCGGGATGAACCGTGGCCGCCGGTGAGTTCTCCGGATGTTCCATCTGAAGAGCTGATGTTCGACATCCTTGCGGACCGGGACGTACTGTTATTTCATCCGTATGAAAGTTACGAGCCGGTGGTCCGATTGCTGGAAGAAGCTGCCGACGATCCGGATGTCATTGCCATTAAGCAGACGCTTTATCGCATCAGTCGGAACAGTCAGATTGTCAAGGCGTTGCAGCGGGCAGTCGAAAACGGCAAGCATGTTACGGTACTTTTGGAGTTGAAGGCTCGCTTCGACGAAGAACGGAATCTGCGGCAGGCGCGAGATCTGGAAGCCATGGGAGCCCAGGTGATCTATGGCGTGAAAGGACTGAAAACACACGCCAAAATCTGCATTATCGTGCGTCGTGAACCGCATGGAATCCAGCGTTACATGCACTTCGGAACTGGAAATTACAACGAAGCAACCGCCCGGCTGTATAGTGATGCCTCGTTTTTGACCAGTGATGAAGACTTGGGAATGGATGCTCTCGCGTTTTTCAACGCCATCTCCGGTTATTCGCAGCCTCCATATAGTTATCGCAAACTGGCCGCTGCTCCGTTGAGATTACGGGACATGCTGAAAGATCTGGTGGAAGAAGAAACCGGGCGAAAGCGAAATGGCGAAGAAGCGCGCATCATTCTCAAACTCAATGCGCTGACGGACACGATCTTGATCAATTCCCTGTACGAAGCATCGCAAGCAGGTGTGGAAATCCGACTGAATATTCGGGGCATCTGCTGTCTCCAACCGGGCATTCCCGGCCAAAGCGAAAATATCCGCGTGGTCAGCATTGTGGACCGATTTCTGGAACATGCCCGGCTTCTCTATTTTCACCGGGGCGGAGATGCCAGCCTGTTTATCTCCAGTGCGGACTGGATGGCCCGCAATCTAGATCACCGCAAAGAACTGCTTGTGCCCGTGGAATCCGAACACTGCCGCAGACAGCTGATGAAGATTCTGACGACTTACTTTGACGACAATACCAAGGCCTGGGAATTGCAGCCGGATGGTCGATATGTGCCAGTGCGGGATGGAGAATCTCCTGTCCGCTCGCAGGAGAAACTTTATCGCCTGGCCCGGGAAACCGTTCGCCGGCAGGAACGCCGTCGTCGTACCGTTTTCGAACCTCATCGTCCCGAAAGCTAGTGCGCTGTCTGGGTTTGGATTTCGAGGACGTGATCGCAAAACGTCCTCCGTTGTCGGACTTTGCGTTCAGGCCGACTCCAAATTTTAGAATCGACGAAGTACTGGAGTGTTTTTGCCAATCTCGTCGCCGACTTGCCGGGCGACATTCAGTCTTTCATCAAGTGAAACCTTTTCGACGCGAGCACATGAGAGACCAAACTGGGCTAGAGCAAGTTGCTCTCGACTGTGCCCGCGGGAAAGATATTTTGATTGATGAAAAGCTGAATACCGCGAGGCAGAACCCGGACACTGCGGCGTTAATGCGCTCTAAAGACGTTGCCAAACCCGTAACACGGTCCTGGAGCAACTTGCGTTCACAAACAGTGCAGCAGAAGTTTTGATGGTGGAATCCTGATCTCGGTCAATCACATCGTCTCAGTTCATCAATTATCAGCGAAGTCGTCAGGCATTTCCTTGTTATGACGTTCACAGGAAGGTTGCATTATGAGTCATTTCAGCCCCGCATACAGCATTACCATTCGTCTGAAATACAACGACATCCCAGGGGCGCTGGGACGTATGACCTCGGCCATTGGCGAAGCAGGCGGTTCCATTGGTGCCGTTGATATTGTGGACAGCCGTGATGGAGTGATTATTCGCGATTTTTCGGTGCAGGCCACCGATGTCGCCCAGGGAGAACGGATTGCGGCCGCTGTCAATACCGTCCCGGGCGTGGAAGTCATCAATGTTTCGGACCGCACCTTTCTGATGCATCTGGGCGGAAAAATTGAAGTGACGTCGCGGGTGCCGCTCAAGACTCGAGATGACCTGTCCATGGCCTATACCCCCGGCGTGGCCAGAATCTGCAAAGCCATCGAGGAAGATCCGGATGCGTCGTTCAATCTGACGATTCGCCGGAATATGGTGGCGGTTGTGAGTGATGGCTCTGCGGTGCTGGGGCTGGGGAATATCGGGCCGCGAGCCGCCATGCCGGTGATGGAGGGAAAATCACTTCTGTTCAAAGAATTCGGCAAGGTCGACGCGTTTCCCATCTGTCTGGAAACGCAGGACGTTGAAGAAATCATTAAAACGGTGAAGTATTTAGCACCGACATTTGGCGGCATCAATCTCGAAGATATTTCTTCGCCCCGTTGCGTCGAGATTGAAAACAGATTAAATGCCGAACTGGAGATTCCCGTCTTTCACGACGATCAGCACGGGACTGCCGTGGTGGTCCTCGCCGCTTTGAAAAATGCCCTGAAGGTGGTGGGCAAGTCCATAGAAAATATCCGAGTCGTCATCAATGGAGCAGGTGCGGCGGGCGTGGCAATTGCCAAATTACTGCTCTCGGTGGGAGTGACGCGGATGACCGTATGCGACACCGGTGGGGCGATTCACCAGGGACGGGCAGGTAAGATGAATTCATTGAAAACCTGGCTGGCAGAGCACACCAATGCCGAACAACGCCAGGGAACGCTGGCAGACGTGATTGAAGGCGCCGATCTGTTTGTCGGGGTTTCGGTCGCAGGAGCACTGAAATGCGACGATATTGCCAGGATGGCCAAAGATCCAATTGTCTTTGCCCTCGCCAATCCCGATCCGGAAATCACCCCGGACGATGCTGGCAAAGCTGCGCGAGTCATGGCGACCGGACGATCCGATTATCCCAATCAGATCAATAATGTCTTATGTTTTCCTGGCTTATTCCGCGGACTTTTAGATGTTCGGGCTCGGACCGTGAACGAGGAAATCAAGGTTGCAGCAGCCGATGCGATCGCCTCCATTATTACGGAGAATGAGTTGCACGAAGATTATATCGTTCCCAGCGTCTTCGACCGTCGCGTGGCGATGGCTGTCGCGGAGGCTGTGGCTCGTGCGGCCGTTGATACCGGGATTGCCCGAAAGGGATTGCCGCCAAAGCAGTAACGTTGAGCAAGCAATCTTGTTTCGACGCTGAGAAGGCCGGGAAACGGTTCGTGCCTTGCGAGTTGTTTTTAGAACGGGATTCCCGAAAAGAGAAGCAATTTACGGAAACTTTCGTGATTCCCAAACTTGCTGAAACGACGAAAGTCGATATACTTTCGACTCTTTGAACAAAATTGGCTTGAAAAAGTTGCCGGGACATCTACCGGGTGAATTCGAAATCAAGGGTCTTGAGACCATTTTTTGCAGTTGGGAGGAATGTGTGGTGCGATTGCGTTTGCGTGATAATGAGTCAGTCAATGATGCAGTGCGTCGATTTCGTAAGCTGGTTGAACACAGTGGTGTGAAAAAAGAACTGCGCAAGCGGGAATTCTACGAAAAGCCCAGCGAACAGCGTCGCCGTGAAAAACGCCGCGCCAAGAACCGTGCCCGAATGAATCAAGTCATGAATGGGTAGTATTGCACCGCAACTTGGGGTTCGGGTTGGTTTCTCGCCAATTTCGCTTCGTTGTCGCTCGTTTCATATTTTTTAACCAAAATTTGAGATGCGTTAGAAGACTAATGCCCTGACAGGACACGAGTGTAAGCCGCTCTCGCCGGTGCCCTTGGGAAAAGTGTGTGGGATCAAAAGCTGAATACCGCGAGGCAGCCCCGGACAATGCGGGGTGAATGCGTTCTAGACCAGTTTAGTTTGGTCTCTCATGTGCCCGCGTGGAAAAGGTTTCACTTGATGAAAGACTGAATGCCGCGAGGCAAGTCCGCCACAAGATTGACAAAAATGCTCTAATCACGGTAGCGCTTGAGGATATCTCCATAGGCATCGATGCGCCGGTCACGGAGGAACGGCCAGTGTGTCCGCTGGAAGTCGATCCGACCCAGATCGCATTCCGCCATAATAATCTCGGGTTTGTCGGGACTGGCTTTTTTCAGGATTGTCCCACTGGGATCGCAAAGAAAACTTTGCCCCCAGAAGTCGATTCCATCTTTGGGGTCTCCTTCAAAACCGGTTCGATTTGGGGCGGCCACGTACACGCCATTGGCAATGGCATGGCTGCGCTGAATCGTCTCCCAGGAGGAATGCTGGGCAGCACCAAATTCTGCTTTTTCTGAAGGATGCCAGCCAATTGCCGTCGGATAAAACAGGATTTCCGCGCCTGCCAGGGCGGTCAGACGGGCCGCCTCAGGATACCACTGATCCCAGCAGATCAATACGCCGATCTTGCCAAACTTCGTCTGAAAGGCTTTAAACCCCAAGTCTCCGGGAGTGAAATAAAACTTCTCGTAGAATAATGGGTCATCAGGAATGTGCATCTTGCGATACAGTCCCAACAGAGATCCGTCAGCGTCAAAGACGACTGCGGTATTGTGATACAACCCGGGGGCTCGCCGTTCAAACAACGAAGCAATGATCACAACGCCATGTTTCCTGGCGATGGGGGCCAGAAGCTCCGTGCTGGGACCGGGGATCGGTTCGGCCAGCTCGAAATTGGTATAATCTTCGCTCTGACAGAAATACTGCGAGCGAAACAGTTCTTGAGTGCAAATGATCTTTGCCCCCTGTTCTGCTGCACGTTCGATATCGGCAGCAGTCCCGTGCAGGCTCTCATCGGGATTCTGGCCGACGGTCCGCTGAATCAGGGCGACATTCACTTTTCTTGACATCGATTCTTGACTCCATCTTTATGTGTGGCCAGAGAGGTTCCCAGCGTGGCCTGCAATTCTTCGCGGTTCGGCTTGATCAGAAAAGGGTAAAGTGACAAACAATGTTGTAACGGCTCTCCGCGGATGTCCAGAATGAATCGCTTGTGAGTATTTCTCAGGATGCGGGCAAAGAGATCGGCAGGAGCATTGGCCGGGATCGATCCCGTAAACACCGTGATCTCCGCGACATTCGCATGAATCTGCGTCCGGGCAAAAAAGTCTTCGATGGCTTCCATTTCCAGATTTGCTGCGGGTTCGACAAGCTCGGTCGTCTGTTTGGAATTGTCGAGCAGAGTGGTGCAGACACGGGTGGCGGATGTCGTGGGAATCCATTCGCTGCGGATCTTCAGAAAATCGATCTCCTGCCGGATGATCTCGCCGGACACTCCGCCCGCCGGGGAAATCATGGTGACGTCACGCTCCAGTGCAGCGACGGCGATGGCCACATTGATCACTTTTCCCGATGCACACCAGGCCGCTTCGATCGTTCGATTCACTTCGCCGGGACGAAATGCTTCGAAACGCAGGATTTGCTGCCAGGCTGGGGAAAGACCTGCAGAGAGAATCACCAGTTTTCCTCCAGAATGGCGGTCAATTCAGCATCGGTTAGCGGGCGAGGATTGCCATTCATACTGTTCCCGCGTGAGCCCGCCACCACAGCCGGGATCTGATCCCGCTGAACGCCCAGATCACGCAGACGTGTCGGGATTTCCAGCATCTTGCAAATTCCCGCCACTTGTAATTGAAGCACATCAACGGCGGAAGTGTGGGGATCGACCGCTCCTTTGGATTTCATCAACTTCCAGAAGATTTTGAGTTCTTCCGCCTTACTTTCGATGATGTCCCGGTTGGTTTTTAAAGTGATGGGCAGCATCACAGCACAGGCCAATCCGTGCGGGACCGCACAGACAGACCCCAGTGCCGCCGCCACTCCATGTGCCATGCCCAGGCCGGAATTGGCCAGCGCCATCCCGGAAAGCAATGCGGCTGCCGCCATTTCTTCCCGGGCCGGCCGGTCTGCTGGAAAATGATACGCCTTCGGCAAGCTCCCCAGTGCCATTTTCAAACCCATATCGCACCAGGCATCAGTCACCGGTTGAGCTTTACGGGTGAAATAACTTTCAATGAGCTGCGTGAGTGCGTCCAGTCCCGAATAAGCCGTTTGACGGGGAGGAAGCGTGATGGTGAGTTCGGGGTCGATCAGCGCGATTGCCGGGAGTAATTTTTCTGATCGCAGACTTTTTTTACAGGGAGGATCATCACACGCGATCACTGCATTTTTGGTCGCTTCACTTCCGGTTCCCGAAGTTGTCGGAACCGCCAGGACCGGCAGCGGGTCAGATTCGAGAGTTCGGCCGGTGCCAATTCCTTCAAGAAAATCCCGCACGCTGCCACCGGGATTTGTCGCTGTGGCGGCCAATGCTTTGGCGAGATCCATTGCAGCACCACCTCCGATGCCGATGACGAAGTCTCCTGGCCTGACCTGCAACTGGTGGACAATTTCCGCCGCCTGGTCGACATCTTCAATGGTGGGTTCGCGTTCCGCGGCGGCCAGTATCTCGGTATGCACTCCAGCAGCCTCCAAAGAGTGCATCATTTCTGACCAGACCGAAGAGAACTGCAACGTTCGGGAACCCGTGACCAGAAATGCCCGCTGCCCTAATGTCCTTCCCAGCGAACCAAGTTGACGCCGTTCTCCCCAGCCAAAGACAACCCGGCGCGGCAACAACAGATCGAAGTGGATTGACGATAACATTCGGACCACCGTTACGGGACCATGACAGACCAGTTTGGTCTCTCATGTGCCCGCGTGGAAAGGGTTTCACCTGATGGAAGACGAAATGCCGCGAGGCAAGTTCACAACAAGATTTACAAAAACGTTCCCGCTTGCTGGCGGAGATGATTCACAAAGATCGCCAGCAGTGGAATCGACACGGAAAATATACTCAGAGTGCATCCACTCTGTAGAGGCCAGGTCTTAGAGGCCAGGTCCAGCCATGCGAACCCAGACCAGAGCATCTGCTCATTTCCAGGGGACATACGGCAGTCCGAAGGTCTCTGCCACGGCCTGATTGGTCACTTGTCCGTGGGACATGTTGAGTGCATCGCGAAGACCGGGGTGCTGCCGGCAGGCTGTTTCCAGTCCCTGGTTGGCAACCAGCGCGAGATAAGGAAAGGTGACATTGCACAGGGCGTAGGTACTGGTCCGGCTGACCGCCCCCGGCATGTTCGTGACGCAGTAATGCACAATCCCGTCAACCAGATATGTGGGATGGGAATGAGTTGTCGGCCGACTGGTTTCGAAGCAGCCTCCCTGATCGATGCAGACGTCCACGATCACCGCACCGGGCTTCATCAGTTTCAAGTCTGCCTGGGTCACCAGGTGAGGCGCCCGTGCACCGGGGATCAGCACCGCGCCGATCACCAAGTCGGCTTCTCGGATCTGTTGACGGATGTTGTGTCGATCGGAAAAGAGTGTGCGGACATTCGATGGCAGGACATCTGCCAGTTGCCGCAGGCGATCGACATTGATATCCATGATGGTCACGTTGGCTTGAAATCCGGCAGCTATCAACGCAGCGTTTCTGCCGACAACTCCTCCCCCAAAGATGGCCACATTTGCGGGTTGAACTCCGGGAACTCCCGCCAGCAGAATTCCTCGGCCTCCCTGCGGTCGTTCCAGGTATTTGGCCCCTTCCTGGATGCTCATCCGTCCAGCCACTTCACTCATCGGGGTCAGACAAGGCAGAGAGCCGTTTGCTCCGCGCAGCGTTTCATAGGCCATGGCGGTGATGCCGGTCTTTAAAACTTCCTGGGTGAGCACCCGGTCGGCGGCAAAGTGAAAATACGTGAATAAAACCTGCCCTTTTCGCAGCAACGGCCATTCCTGCTCCTGCGGTTCCTTCACTTTTGCAATCAAATCCGCCTGTGCATAGACCTCTTCCGCAGTGGAAACGATCGTGGCGCCACTGGCGGCATAGTCTTCATCTGGAATCCCACTTCCCAGACCCGCCCCTTGCTGAATCAGGACGTGATGACCGGTCCGCGTCAACTCCTCCACACCAGCTGGCAGCATGGCGACGCGATACTCGTTCTCTTTGATTTCACGGGGAACTCCAACGAGCATCCCTGTCTCCTGTGTTAATGAAAAGAATGGCAGTTGTTCCAGGTTCGAAGCTGATTTCGAACTGACGAAATAGAAAAAAAGGGAGAGCGGAAAAGGGAAAAGACGGAATTTGATCCTGTTCCCGGTCCGAACAGGCAGGAACACGGGTCACCATCCCACGGGAATTTTTTTCTTAAGGGCGACAGCCCTGATCTCTTCCGCGACGGATCGGTGAACTGGAACACCGGATTCCATGGCATCTGCGTAGCAGGCCGCTCCTCGATCTCCAGGAATCCTCACGGGCTCTTTGGGATGAATGGGAGGCAGATCGCGAATTTCATCCAAAGTGGACCGGAGCTCCCATTGGAATTTCTCGATGTCGCAAAACTTGGCAGGGTCCAGGGCCAGGAAGAAATGCTGCGAATCCTCTGCATCGGTACGGCGTTTTTTATGAATGGGCATCCATCCACCACAGAGCGGGCCCGCCAGAATGGAACAGAGTAGCGAAATCCCAAATCCAAAAGCTCCGCCATTCGCCAGCATCGCCGAAGCCTGAGAAAGTTCACCGGTCAATTGACCGTGCTGATCGAACATGAAGTCGGAAGGAAGAGGGATGCCATACCGCTGCAACAGTCGTAATTTTCCCCAGGAATCCACACCGCATGCACTGTCGAAAACCAGTGGATGCCGGTCTTTGACCGGAATGGCATAGGACAAGGCACAGTTGCCTACTGCTCCCCGGTTTGTTCCGGGAGCGGTGACAGTGGCCCCCCCGGTACTGGAAAGGCAGATCCCGATCGTATTCGCCCGGGCCATCATGCGAACGTACACTTCCCCAGCGCCCAGCGACTGACTGTCTCCAATTGCCACCACTCCCACGCCCTGTTCGAGCGCTTTGGAACTGGCCAGCGCCGCCCCTTTGGTGGCTGCGACAGCCCCGACACTACGACTGCCGTTCAGGACGGCAAAACAAGGGGCGTCCGTCAACGTCAGGATCTGGGCGCGCGGATCGATATCTCCTTGATCCATCGCATCGAGCAACCGGCACAGCAGCGCCACACCATGCGAAGGAGCCCCATAGAGATCTGCTTCCACCAGTCGCTCCGCAGCGACTTTGGCGTCGAATTGAAACAGTGAATTCTTGACAAGCAGTTTTTCCACCACGAGTCGCAATTCATCAACGGGAATCCGCACTTCCTGATGCGGATCGACAGGGACCGGAGTAGAACTGGGCATGGTGAGGTGACTGTGAAGTTACTGGGGCTAAAATGTAGGAATCCCATGTGAGCCCTCACACAGGGGAATCACAAGTTCGACGAAGGGCACGTGCACAAACGCCTGCAGGATCATCCTGGTGAGACTGGAACTCGTTCTCACGCATCAGAATAGCGAATGTCGACTCTCTCCGCATGCTTACCGGCGGCGCGTTGGATAGGCCGGGGCCAGTTGAATTCTCCTGGTGATTCCCGCCAGTCTGTTCAGGAACTCTGCCAGCCATTCTGGAGAACTTCCGATCTCGCGAACGATTTTCACGTCCTGGCCAGCCAGTTCTCGGGCCAAATGGGCCATGCGGCTGGCAATGGACTCCAGAAATGTGATCAGATCCTGGTCTCGCAGGTCGGTACGAACAAGTTCCGTGAGATGCGACGACCGCCGACGCTGCAGGCGTGCCAGAAAATTTCCTTGTGTACGGTAAATTTCACCGCCGACAAATGCCCGTAGCAACCGTTGTTCTGCATCAAAATGAAAACAGGGGTCCTGCGAAAAATAAATCGCCATACGACCATCCTCCCGCAATCCGACCGTCACCGGGCCTGCCTCCTGGGGAACCCGAAACTCCCAGCGAGGAACATACGTTTTCAATTCTGCGAATAAATCGTCGCGATCACTCTCGTAGCGGGCCATACTTGGTCATGAACTCCAGAATTTTTGCGGCGAATGTGACAAAACGGAGCCAAAGACATCGCATTCACTCTGTCGTTGTCCAGATCCTGTCTCGCGGTATCCGGCAGATCCATCAAGACGATTTCATTGCGGACTCAGCTTCATTGCGGACTCAGGCGAAGCGATTGCTCCTGGGTGGTTGCGTCTGCGTCGAAATGTTATCGTAAAATTATGATATGTCAGAGATTTCTGGCTGACCAATAGACAAATTGTCTCTTAGAATTTTCAGCATGGCTAGGATTGCCGCACTACGGACGTTGAGACACCGGGGATGTTGAGACACCGGCCAAGAGGAACTGGTTGAGTCGGCAGAATTGCCGTTGGTACAGATCGCAGGCCCGGAGTTGGAATATGACCGGAACCGCCCTTGCTCCCAATTCGCCCGTTTCCTCCGCGGAAATGCCGGTTCTCGATCAGGTGCGATTGGAAGAAGTCAACCGTCGAAAAGCGTTGCTGTGCAATTATCTGCAGATGAAAGGCTATGATAGTCTGCTTATTCAGGACCCTGCCAATTTTTCCTGGCTGACATGCGGGGGAGACAACACACGCAAGGGAAATGCGACGCCGGTGGCGGCGGCCCTTGTCACTCCCGAAGCCCGGGTCATCCTGTGTTCGAATATCGACTCCGGGCAGATTTTTGATCGCGATCTGATGGGGCTTGGATTTCTGCTGAAAGAACGCCCCTGGACGGAAGATCTATCCGTTCTCTGGCAGGATGTTTGCCGAGGACGAAGAACCGCTGCCGACACCTGGTTTCCCGGAACGGAAAATGTCGCTGTGGATCTCCTTCCATTCCGTTTGCAGTTTGGACCGAAAGAACTGGAACATTTTCGCCTGCTGGGTCGCGATGTGACCCATGCCGTGGAAGCAACAGCTCGAAATTTTGAAGTCGGTTCTACGGAAGCAGAGATTGCCGGACATCTGGCCCATCGACTGATCAAACATCAGATTCAACCGGTACAGATGCAGGTGATGGCCGATGCACAAGGCTGGCGATACCGCCACTGGGCCTATGGAAACGATCGCGTGGAACGACATTGCGTCATTGCAGCGGTTGGCCGCAGGCACGGTTTGCATGTGGGAGTGACCCGAACTGTCTGCCTGGGCGCCCCGTCAGATGAACTGCAGAATGTTCATCGTCTCGCCAGCATCGTTCAGGCCACCGGACTGTTCTTCACGCAGGATGGCTGGAAGATGGAAGAGACGTGGAAACGGGTCTCGCGCATTTACGAAAAATTTGGCATCCCCGATGAATGGCGGTGCGCGGAACAGGCGCATCTCATCGGATACCATGCTTCGGAATCAACTCTGTTGCCCACTTCCAAACAGACATTTCAGAAACAGACCGCAATTTACTGGCATCCCAGCGTCCGTTCCTCACTCGTGGGCGACACCATGCTGATTGGTGATGGCATTAATGAAATCATCACCCCCAGCACAAACTGGCCGGTCATTTCTGTTCAGGTGAAAGGGGAAACGATCGAACGTCCCAGCCTGCTGATCCGCGAAGTCTCCATGGGCCGGATTGACGATTCACGAACACTTTAGAGCGACATCGATTGCTGAAGGCCCATGACGGAACAGATTTTTTTGCAGACACAAGCTGAGTTTTCATTGATCGACTGGATTGCCGGGCAACAACTGCGACATCGTGCAGAAGTCAAACTGGGAATTGGGGATGATGCTGCGATTTTGTCCGCTCCGGGATTTGACTGGATGGTCACGACGGATGTTCTCACGCAGGGCGTGCATTTTACTGCAGAAACCGCTCCAGAACTTATCGGGCGTAAGGCCATGGCGGTCAACCTGAGTGATCTGGCCGCCATGGCTGCTCTCCCTTGTGCCGCCTTCATTGGAATTGTGCTACCCAAAACTTATTCCCGTTCATCCGTGGAACGACTTTATCGCGGGCTGCTCGAGATTGCCGAAGAGTTTGATGTCACCATCGCAGGGGGAGACACCAACAGTTGGGATGGTCCGCTGGTCATCAGCGTCACCATACACGGACTGGTCGCCCCGGGCTCCGCGATTCATCGCAGTGGAGCCCGCCCTGGAGACTGGATCTTTGTCACCGGTGCACTGGGAGGATCTTTCGATTCACAACGGCATTTGACGTTCGTTCCCCGTGTCAAAGAAGCCATTGCGCTGCGAAACACGGTGAATATTCACGCCATGCTGGACCTGAGTGATGGTCTGGGGAGTGATCTGTTCCATCTGTTGAATCAAAGCCGGGTGGGGGCCATTCTGGATGCGCCGGCCATTCCGGTTCATGCGGATGTTCCCAGGAGCTTGTCCGACGAAGAACGTCTCCGCCATGCCCTGGGAGACGGAGAAGATTTCGAACTGCTCTTTTGTGTCTCTCCGGACGAGGGGGAAAGACTTCTGGAGTCTTCGCCAGTGACTGTTTCGTTAACGAAAATTGGCGAAATCACACCGCAGCAGACAGCCTGCCTCCAATGTGGTGACAGCATCCAAACCTTGACGAGATCGGGCTGGTCTCATCCACTTGCGACGACTTCGCAACCGCGCTGATCGCTCATGGTTTCGTAGTCATTCTTCACGAAACGATGAATCAGTGGATAAGAGATGCACTCTACCGGCTGGGAGGGGTTGTCAGATCTTTCCCGACATGAACATCCACAGGCGGGTTTTCCAATGCAAAACGTGCTGTTGCACGAGTGAGATAATCGCACATCAGGATGGAAAACAGGATGGCCAGCCACAAAAGGGCAGTCATGGCAAACAGACGAATCAGCGGCACTTCATCCTTCAAGTGCATGAAGATCGCCACAATAATGAATGCTTTCACAAACGCCACAGTCATGGCGATGGGAAATGCGAACGGACCGGTTTTAATATGTGCGACCACAACGGTCAGTCCCACGAGCGCCAGCAAGGCGACATACATGGCCAGATACATCGGGACGTGTGATTTGGCGTGCGCTTGATCCATTACGTTCAGGTCCGATCAATCAAATACAGCAACGGGAACAGGAAGACCCAGACGATATCCACAAAGTGCCAATACAGGCCCACCATCTCGACCGGCGTGAAATATTCGGCCGAGAATTTACCCCGTCCTGCCTGGAACCATAATGTGGTCAACAGGCCAAAACCAATCAGCATATGCAGGGCATGAAATCCCGTCATGACAAAGTAATAGGAGAAGAACAACTCGACCGGTCCGGTGTTTTCAAAATGCGGCAGGACCTCTCCATGAGCAATTGCCGAATCCACTTCTTTTCCCGGGGGATGGGCATGGGCATTCCACTGAAAATAAGGACCAGGGACGTGATGATGGTCAAATTTTTCTTTATATTCGATTCCTTTAATTCCCAGGAACACCGCGCCCAGAATGATGGTGAGAGCGATCCATCGCTGAATGGCTTTATTATTGCCACGGTGACCAGCATCCACCGCCATGGCCATGGTCAGGCTGCTGGTGAGCAGCACAGCGGTATTCAGAGTTCCCAGTCCCAGCCCCAGAGTGCGACTGGCCGCATCCCATTCCAGGAAATACCAGTGCCGATAGACCATATAGCCGGCGAACATGCCGCCAAAGAAGAGCACTTCCGTTGCCAGAAATGCCCACATCCCCAGCGCAGCAGAGACACGCTGCTGTTGCAGGTCGTCGAATTGATGCCTGAGGTAAGGGGAGGCGGTTGCGTGCGAAGACATTACGGATTGTTCTCTTAACAGGGACTCATGGACACCCGCCAGGGGGGCCATCATGTCGTCTTGACCGGGGGCAACACTGCATATTGCAATGCTGCATGCTGCGCTCGATCAGACACAACGGACTGGCAATGGCCTGTCAACTGGAAATTTCGACTTGTGTTGGCTCCGGCTGGGAAATCTCGACCAGAGACCGATGGCCATCTTGCCCCAACATTTCTGGTGGAAGAGGCAGCTGATCATCTTCAACAGGATCATAGTCATACGCAGGTCTGGTAACGACCGGCGTTTCATCGAAGTTGAATGTTGGTGGAGGAGAACTGGTCTCCCATTCCAACCCGCGCGCATTCCACGGATTCATTCCCGCCCGCTTCCCATATTTCAACGACCACAACAGATAACCAAAGGGAAGCAGATAACCGAGCGCCAAAATTGAAGCACCCGCCGTGGAAAGCACATTGAGTACCTGAAACTCCGCTGGATAGACATGATATCGCCGCGGCATCCCCAGATACCCCAGGATAAACTGCGGAAAGAATGTCAGATTGAAGCCGACAAAGATCAGGATCGCGGAGATTTTCCCCCAGGCTTCCGGATACATGCGACCGGTCATTTTAGGCCACCAGAAATGGATTCCGCCCAGGTAACCCATCACCGCCCCACCCACCATGATGTAATGGAAGTGAGCCACGATAAAATAGGTGTCATGGATGTGTACGTTAAATGCTAATGTCGCCAGAAACAGCCCAGTCAGGCCGCCGATTGTAAAGAGTCCGATAAAACCCAGTGCGTAAAGCATGGGAGTATTCCAGATGATCGAACCTTTATAAATTGTCGCGGTCCAGTTGAAGACTTTGATCGCACTGGGAATGGCCACCAGCATACTTAAGAAGGAAAAGATAAATCCGGCATACATCGACTGTCCACTGACGAACATATGGTGTCCCCAGACCAGAAAGCCAAGTACGGCAATCGCCAGGCTGGAGAATGCGACGAATGTATATCCAAATAGCTTCTTGCGGGCAAAACAGGGGACCAGTTCGCTGATCACCCCCATGGACGGCAGGACCATGATGTAGACCGCCGGGTGAGAGTAGAACCAGAACAGATGCTGAAACAGAATCGGGTCTCCACCCAGACGTGGATCGAAAATCCCGACATGGAAAAACCGTTCGATTCCAACCAGCGACATGGTGATGGCCAGCACCGGTGTTCCCAGAATCATAATCAGGCTGGTGGCATACATGGCCCAGACAAACAGCGGCAGACGGAACCAGGTGAGTCCCGGTGCCCGCATGGTGTGCGTGGTGACGATAAAGTTCAAAGCCGTCAGGATCGATGAAAATCCGACCACGAAGATCCCGAGCGCAGCCGCCATCACGGCTGTATTCCCATAGGTGCTGGAATACGGTGTATAAAATGTCCAGCCAGTATCGACTCCGCCGGTCAGCATGGACCAGAGAGTGAACAGGCCACCGATCATGAAGAGATACCAGCTGGCCAGATTTAACTTTGGGAAAGCCAGATCGCGGGCTCCCAGCATTAACGGCAGCAGGAAATTCCCCAAAACCGCCGGAATGGACGGAATCAGGAAGAAAAAGACCATAATGATTCCATGCAACGTAAACAATTTGTTATACGTTTCCGGGATCACCAGGTCTCCATCCGGAGTCATCAGTTCCAGGCGAAACAGCACCGCAGCTGCCCCTCCCAGAAAGAAGAACAGGGTGATACTGATCAGATACAAAATCGCGACACGCTTATGGTCCGTGGTTAAAAACCACGACCAGACGTTGTAATTCGCGTTGAGATAGTTACGTTTCACTGTTTCAGGTTTCCGATCTCAATCCTCTGTTCCATAACGTGTCCTCGACTGAACTGCACACGCTTGTGCTTCTCCTTCAGTCATCACTTGCGGGAGCCCCCAGAGTCAAGTGGCGACACAACACTATTCAGCTTTCGGAATCGTTTCGGACTTTGTATCTGGTGTCTTGGTGTTTTCTTGTTTTTTATCGGCCGCCGCGGGAGCCTCGCCGGCTGGCCTTAACGTTTTCATATAAGCAATAATGCTCATGGCATCTGCTTCGGAAAGCTGCCCCTGAAAGTTTGGCATCACCGCTTGAAATCCTGCCAGGACCTGTTTGTGAGGGTTCAGGATCGAATCCCGCAGATACTGTTCGTTGGCAGTCACCATGCCTCCGCCAGTGAGTGGTCGGAGTTTCCCAAAAACACCTTCCAGCGCCGGTCCATTTCCGGTGCCATCGATCTTATGGCAGGTACCACAACGGAACCGTTCGAAGAGCTTCTGACCAACGACTTCCGGGGCATCACCGGATTCGCCTGCCAGCCAGCGGGCGTAATCCGGCTGTTCCATCACGGTCACGGTCCCCTTCATCAGGGAATGTTCCGTTCCGCAGTACTCGGCGCAGAACAGATGGTAAGTCCCCGGTTGGGTTGCTTCGAACCAAAGCTGTGAATAGTACGCCGGCAAAACGTCCTGCTTCAGACGAAACGCCGGAATATAGAAGCTGTGAATCACATCTTCACTGATCATCCGCAGGCGGACAGGCTGACCGACCGGCACATGCAGAGAGTTAATTTCTGCGCGGCCACCGGGGTGCTGAACTTTCCACATCCACTGTTTGCCGACAACTTCAATCACAATGGCGTCGTCCGGGGGTGTCCGCATGTCATAAAAGACAGTCGCTCCCCAGAAAAACAGGGACATGGCAAATGCCAGCGGAACACTGGCCCAGATCAGTTCCAGAAAATTGTTATGGATCTGACCAGTCCGGTTCACTTTTGCGCCGCGGCGATAATAAATCCCGAAGCCGATAATCATGACACAGATCACGGCGGTGGCCAGTCCCGCCACAATCAGCATATAGGCATAAATTGCATCCACGCGGCCAGCAAAATTTGATGCTGCATGGGGCAACCAGCGGAAGGATTGATCAACCATGATGAACTCCTTCCAACGATGCTGAGAGAGAGGCGGATTTACGGTCTCTTCTGATCATCCAGATAATTCCACCGGCCATAACCAGCACCGTCAGTGCTCCGCCGGCACGTAATAAATTCATCACGTCCGCCCCGTATTTCCCCGTCGTGGGGTCATACTTGTAACAAAACAATAAAACGTGCTCCGCGAGTCCTCCCACCTGACCCATCCCTGATTCCACAACCGCCAGCCGCAGATCTTTGGGAGCGAATTCCACGCCATACAGATATCGGGAGATCACTCCATTCGGAGTGCAGACCACCACCCCGGCGGCATGGGCATACTGTCCGGAGACTTCATCATACTTCGCGCGGAAACCGATGCTTTTGCAGAGTGCTGCCACCGATTGCTCATCCCCGGTTAAAAAATGCCAGCCGTCGTCGGCTGCGGGACAACCATATTGAGCGAGGTATTGCTTCCGCTTCCGCCCGGCGAGCTCCGGAGTCTCTTTAGGATCAATACTGAAGGTGACGATCTCAAAATCTTTCTCGGCAATCATGCCGATGGTCATATTCAGGGCTCTTAAACCGCGGACCATGCCATTGAGCTCCAGTCCGCAAAGCATCGGGCACTTATAATACACCGGCATGAGAATGACTGGCTTGTCACCAAAATATGAACTGAGTGCGACTTCATCGCCATTCTCATCCCGGAACTTGAGTTCCTGGGGGATCGTATCACCCAGATTTTGATCGAAGCCGATCTCCGGCGGCGGACCAGATGCTTCCCCCGGCGTTGCGATTCCTGCGCAGACAAAGAGCAGTGCGAATGCTCCCAGCAGCATGCAGTCTCGAATTTCAAGGATAAGGAAACGCGGGATCATTCTGTCTTTCCATACTGCTGCACGATCAGAGACATGGCCCGGTCGATAGGGATTCGCGCGAGTTGCTGCTTCTGGTCCACCCAGTGATATTGAGTCAGCAGGGCTTGCTGTTCCTGATCATATTTTGTGCGTTGTGCCCGCTGATCCGGGTCCAGCGGCGCTATACGTTTGATTAAACTCAGTTGTTGTTCAACCAGTTTCGGGTTGGACTCCGGTTCCCCGTGACTCAGGGCGAGTTGAAACGCCCGCATCAATCCCAGTGACACGACAATGAGAGTTGCCAGACCAATGGCGGCCGCCCACAGAGCCCCGGTTTTCACCATGACCCGTTCGTGTGCTGCTTCTCCCTGCAAATGCTGAGGATGCTCACTCATAGGGAGTCTCCTGGTATAGGATGAATGGCATGATGGGCTGCAGCATGTTCATCGTCTTCCATAGCCATGTCCGGCAATGTATTGAAGGAACGCAAAAACACAATCATCCAGATCCCGCCAATCGCCAACGTCGCCGCACAGGTCGACAACACCGCCGGCAATGTTGGTACGGGAATGGAAGGCAGCAGTGTCCAGGCAATATCCAGCAGACACATGGCCAGCAAGATGGCGGAGACTCCACTTTGCCATTTCAATCCACGTTTCACGTTTCGCGAAAGCAATAACAGGAATGGAACAGCAAAATGTAAGGCAAATAGAACATAGGCCATTGCCAGCCAGAAGGGACTCCGGCGATCAATAAACCATTGCACTTCTCCGGCAATATCACCAGTCCAGATCAGGATATATTGCGAGAATGAAACATAAGTCCATAACAGGTTGAAAGCCTGCAGCAGGTTTCCGATGTCCAGGACCCGGTCCAGCTGTTCCTGCGTGGGGCTTGTTAATCGGCTGTTCTGAATAATAGAGCAGAATGCCAGTCCTGCGACGGCACAGTTCATAATGCGAATCAGCGGATACATCGAAGATGACCATGCCGGTGATAAGGACATCATGAAGTCAATGGCGACAATGCTATAACTAATGAAGAACAGCAGGATTCCAAAGGCTGCAGGAGCCTGCGTCACTTCACTGAGCGGATCTTGTGCATCTTGAGGATACCGTCGATTCAACCAGATTCCATAAAACAACCAGATCGCACAGATCGCTGCAAAACGAATCGCAACTGTCGTGGGAGCCAGCCAGATCTTCTGGTGCGGATTCAACACGGCCTGTTGAGCTTCACTCCCTGCCCAGGGGAACACATAGGAAGCTCCCAGCGCAGTCACCCAGCAGGCGAGCAGGGCAAAAAAGTGTGTATTGATTCCAGAATGCAGCGGGCGTCCGATGAAGCGCCCCCAACGGCCGCCACTCACGCCGTGAACCAGCGCGATAGCCAGACAACCGGTAGAAATACTCATCCAGAAAATCGCAGCCACCAGGTAACCCGACCAGAATGCACCTGGAGAGGAAAACCCGATCGCGGCACAGGCCAAGCCTGCCACAACGGACACGCCCAGCCAGAGTCCCGTCCGGGACTTGATCTGTCGAGAGCCAATTTGTGTCGCCAATCCGGTCATGCGCGTGATATCGCTATTATGCTATTTGAGGTTCTGAAGGTCGGTTTCGGACAACTGATCCGCGGAGGCATTCTGACTGAGTTGTAAAGCCCGCAGATAGGCCACTAAAGCCCAGCGATCCTGAACACGAATCCGATTGCCAAAGCGTGGCATCCGTCCCAATCCATCTTTAATGGTAATATATAGGTGTCCGTCCGGGACATTTCGTAAACGGTCGATGTGATAACTGGGAGGAGCGGGAAAGCCTCGCTGGACAACCAGTCCATCACCACTTCCGGTGTTTCCATGGCAATGTTTGCAGAAAATTTGAAATTCCCTGGCCCCCCGTTTCAGGAGTTCCGCAGTAACCGGAACCGGAATTTTCGCCACCAGATGATCGCCCTCCCGGCCAGTGGTGATCGGGTTCAGCTCCCAGACTTGCCCGCGGGCCACGGTTCCAGGAACCGGTGTCCGATTGGAAGGTGTGGCGAATTCAAACTTCGCCGGCTCCATCACGTCCACACGTGGCTGGTTCGCCATTTCCTGCGAACATCCCACGGCCAATAGTAGCATCAGACCGATGACACAACCGACAGATTTGCGGCTGGTCTCTCCGGCAGGATGCCTCTGGATCGAATTAATAAGGGTATCTTGTGTCATGTGTGAACTGTCATTGAAGACATACTCGTCTTAGAGCAAGTTGCTCTCGCTTATCCCTGCGGTGAAGGCAGTAAAACCGATTGATCGATGGGAACCTGCGTGGCAGTCCTCGATCAACATGGGATAATACGTTCCCTTCACGTCCATTTATATTAAGCTGTCAGGTCAATTTATTCTGAAGCGGATACCGGAATCACTTCCTTGGCGTGCAATTCCTGTAGCAACAGAGTCGTGGTTTCCAGATCGAACAGGGGATCAATGGATTGTATTCCGATGAAATAGCCATCTGTGCTGGCACGTGCAAATTGTGGAACGGCAAACAATGGATGGTGCGGTCTGGGCAAGCCATTGAGTGCCAGCATTCCAAACACCGCTGTTAACGAGGCGATTAGAATCATGCATTCAAAAGTGACCGGAATAAACGCTGGCCAGCTGTTATAAGGTCGGCCGCCAATATTCACGGGATAAGCCACTGCTGCAATCCAATACTGCATGCCATAGCCGCCCACGGCTCCCAGAAGCCCTCCCAGAAAGACCAGGGCTGGCAAACCGGAACGGTGAAAATTCAAGGCTTCAGACAATCCCGCAATGGGGAAGCCGGAATATGCTTCGACTTTGCGATAGCCCCGCTCCGTCAGTGTGCGGGCGGCTGCAATCAGTGCATCCGTGTCCGCAAATTCCGCGACGACACCATACGTCTTGGGAGGATCGATTTTCATTCTTCACCCCCTTCATGATGGACAAGTTCCCGCATTTCGAAGATCGAAATCATCGGCAACACTCGGATAAAGATAAACAGGAGTGCCACGAACAGGCCAATTGTTCCCAGGTACGTCGACCAGTCCCAGAACGTCGGGTAGTACATATCCCACGATGACGGGAGAAAATCACGATGCAAACTGGTGATCACGATCACAAACCGCTCCAGCCACATCCCGATGTTAATCACAATTGAAATGATAAACAGCGTGTAGGGATTCAGCCGGATTTTCTTTAGCCACAGGAGTTGCGGAATTGCGATGTTACATAGAATCAGCATCCAATAGCAGACGGCATACGGACCAAACATCCGGTTATGCATCATGTATTCTTCATAATTATGAGCACTGTAGAACGCAATGAAATGCTCCATTAAATACCCATAACCCACGACCAGTCCCGAGGCCAACATCACCTTGGCCATGTTGTCGAAGTGCCAGTCGGTCAGAAAGCTCTTCAGCCCGTACGCATAACGCAGCGGAATCGCAATCGTCAGCACCATGGCAAAACCGGAGTAAATCGCTCCTGCCACAAAGTACGGGGGAAAGATTGTCGCATGCCAGCCAGGAACCTGGGCGACTGCGAAGTCAAAACTGACAATCGTATGCACCGAAACCACCAGCGGAGTCGCCAGACCGGCCAGCAGCAGATACGCATCGGTGTAGCGTTTCCAGTGTCGCGAAGACCCTCGCCAGCCCATCGCCAGGAAACCGTAAATCACCCGAGAGAACCAGTGATGTGCCCGGTCCCGCAACGTCGCCAAGTCCGGAATCAGTCCGATATACCAGAACAATAAAGAGACCGTGGCATAAGTGCTGACCGCAAAACAGTCCCAGACCAACGGACTGCGAAACTGCGGCCAGACCCCCATGGTGCTGGGATAGGGAAACAGCCAGTAAAAGTATTGTGGACGCCCCAGATGGATTAACGGAAATATCCCCGCACAGGCCACCGCGAAAAGCGTCATCGCTTCCGCGAAACGGTTGATGGACGTCCGCCATTCCTGTCGGAAGAGCAACAAGACTGCAGAAATCAACGTTCCGGCATGGCCGATGCCGATCCACCAGACGAAGTTGACGATCGCGAAGCCCCAGGCCACGGGAACATTCACTCCCCAGATCCCGATCCCTTTGATTAGCAACCAGGTGATGCTCATCATCAGCACCATCGTCAGCAGAAATCCGATCCCAAAGCCCACGTACCACCCGACGGGGGTTCCGCGTCTCAGAACAATCGAACTGATCTGATCGGTAACTGAACGGATTTCATGCTGAGTTTGGGCATGTGCAGCAGTGTGGCTGGAAGGAAATCCCTCGGGCACACCATGCGGCAATGTTGAAGGAGTGGCGTCGCTCATGCGTTCTCCTTCTCGGAAACCAGAGCCGGATTCGGGTTCTTCACGGCCGCGTGGTACGAGGTTCGTGGGCGAGTATTCAATTCAGCCAGCATTCCATAATTCAACGGATGCTCTTTAGTCTTCGAAACCGCACTGTCAGGATCGGCGATATTGCCAAAACTGATCGCCTGTGCAGGACAGGCAGACTGACAGGCCGTCACAACTTCTCCATCGCGAATTTCTCGATCTTCCATTTTCGAGTGAATCCGGACGTTATTAATACGCTGGACGCAATAGGTGCATTTCTCCATCACACCTCGGCTGCGAACCGAGACATTGGGATTTTCATGCAGCTGCAGGACCGGCAACAGCTTCTCTTCCGTGTGATAATCCAGGAAGTTGAACCGGCGAACTTTATAAGGACAGTTGTTCGAACAGTATCTCGTCCCGATGCAGCGGTTATAGGTCATTTCATTGAGACCGGAATCGCTGTGTGTGGTGGCCCCCACTGGACAGACCGGCTCGCAAGGAGCATGTTCACAGTGCATACACATGACAGGCTGGTGGTAAACGTCCGGTGATTCCGGTTCGCCTACAAAATAACTGTCAATTCGCAGCCAGTGCATCTCCCGGCCGCGAGCCACCTGATCGGCCCCGACAACAGGAATGTTGTTTTCTGACTGACAGGCAATGACACAGGCATTGCAACCCGTGCAGGCTCCCAGATTGATGGTCAGGCCCCACTGAGCCCCCACCTGCTTCATATCCGGATAAAATGTGGGTTGATCCGAACCCGGCACACGCGATCGGATGTCACGCGAGGCAGTCTCATGGCCGTCATCATGGTCATGGTCATGATCGTGATCGTGGTCATGGGCGGCGGGACTGGCACCATGATGGTGCGACTGAACAAAGGCGGGATGCCGAGGATTTTCCTGGACTTCCTGGATTGTGCCATGTCGCAGCAGGTCGCGGCCTTCCAGATCGTGATGATGCTGAGTGGCAGCCAAAACAACACGTTTACCGGCACTCTTCACAGCTCCGGTCGATTGCCAGGGCTGCTTAGAGCTGCGCAGAATGTTGACGTTCACGCCGACTGATTCTACATCCGGAATGGTTCGTCCATAACCAATGGCCAGCGTGACCACTTTTTCCGGCATGCCCGGCTGGACCCAGACCGGAATCTCCAGCGATGCGGACCCTTTGGAAACAACGATCACGTCGCGGGTTTTGACGCCGAGTGCCTCTGCGGTGCCGGGGCTGATCCAGGCGGCATTACTCCAGGTCAGTTTTGAAAACGGCTGAGGCAGTTCCTGCAACCAACCATTTGTGAAGTATCGCCCATCCAGCAGACTGGGATCGGGACGAAACAGTATCGTGTATTCGCCGGCTGATTCTTCACTGCCGGCACCGGCCAGTGTGCTTAATTTTTCCAGGGCGGAGGCTTGGAAGCTAACAGATTTTGCAGGCACGGTGGCATCTTTGACCAGACCATCATGCAAGGCGCCGTGCCACTTATTGTAATCGTCATCACCAAAGTGCTCTTTCCAGAATGCACGAACGGTATCATATCCGCTGAGCGTGCTTTGATTCAGGAAGAGATTGAGGACTTCGTGAGCAGATCGGCCCTGGTACATGGGGCGAATCAGTGGTTGAATGAGGCTGACCGTGCCATCGTCGGCCTGGGTGTCACTCCATTCTTCCAGATAATGCGTGGCAGGCAAATGCCATTCGCAGCAGGCGGCAGTGGCGTCATAGTGCAGACCATAATGAACCGTCATGGCCACTTTTTCGCGGCTCAAATGGGCTGCCAGGTCCAGATCGGCAGGAGCGGCATAAACTGGATCGCCCCCCAGAATCAACAATGTTTCCACATGTCCCGCATCAATTTCGGAAACCAGTTGTTGCAACGTCCCCGGCTGAACTCCTGCGATTTCGCCTGGTGGAGCATGAAAACTCACCGTCCTCCCAAGATTGCCGAGCTTCTGATTAATGGCGTATCCCAGGGCATGGAGCACAGATGGCAAACGCGGGCCGACCATCACCACCGTTCGTGGTCCGGCAGCCTGCAAGTCTTTCGCCAGGGCTTCAATCCAATGGGCATGCTGCTCCATCGCTGCCGTATCCACACCGGGAATGGAGCCGATATCGATCCCCAGTTTTTTCGCGACGCCCACAAGCACGGCGGCCAGGCTGCCGGGGGCGAGCCGCAACCAGTGATCGGCCTTACTGCCGGTAATACTTGGTGTTGTTTCCGCGACATACAGGCGATTCATATTCGCCTGGCCATTGGCTTCAACTTTACGGCGGCCTGCAAACTCCCGTCCGAGACGAACGCGGGACGACCCTTCCTGCAGGAAATCCTCTCCCACAGCAAAGATCACATCCGCATCAACCAGTTGATAACGCGGTGAGCACTGTTCTCCAAACGCAAGCTTTGTCGCTTCAGCCACGGATTGCGAAGCGGTTGCTTCAAATTGATACCACTGTGCTTCAGGAAGATCTTTCAGGAGTTGTTGAATCTGCGAACGGAGCGTTAAAGAGAGAATTTCTCCGGTGAGCAGAGCAAGGCCGGCCCCTTTCCGCTGCCGATGAATTTCCATTCTCGGCGTCAGCTCCGCCTGAAACTCCGGCCAGTCACTGATCTGATTGTTACGCTTGACCACACGTGAGCGATAGGGGTCGTACAGATCCAGTACGCTGGCCTGAGCAAAGGCATCAGTGGCTCCCAGGCTGGCGGGATGTTCCGGGTTTCCCTCCACTTTTGTGGGACGGCCTTCGTGACTTTCCACCAGCAGACCGATCGCACCGCCGGGCTGCGGCATGGCGGTGGCGTAAAACTGCTTTTTCCCCGGAATCATATTTTCCGGAGTTTCCACGTAAGGCACAATCTTTTCTTCTGGCTGGCGGATTCCACAGCCAGTCAGGCCCGCCAACGCAAAGGAAGCCCCCATCGTTTTGAGGAAGTTCCGGCGAGATGGCTCATCCAGCCACCACTCTGCTCCCACGGCATATTCACGTTGCACACGGGAGAGAAATTCAGGATCGCCAGAATACTCCTCCAACGAACGCCAAACTGGCTCTCGGGCGGTGGTCAATTCTGGTGGCTGGGCACCCAACGGCTTCACTGTAATTCCTCGGGATGAGTGAGTTCAATTCACCGCCGGCAAGACGGAACAAGAACGTAATTCAAACAATAGCAGCAGACTTCAGCGATGACAGATGGAACAGTTGGTTTCACTCCGAATATGATGAGCAGCCACCAGCTCCGCACCTGTGGGAGTCGTCGACTTCGGCTTCCACCCCATCGCAAAGACATCCTCTTTAGGACGCACATTCTGATCCGGGTGACGATGACACTCCAGACACCACTCCATGTGCAACGTGTTCTGACGCCACATCAATGGCATCTTATCCACTTGCCCGTGACAACGTTCACAGGCAATCCCCTTGCTGACATGAATACCATGGTGAAAAAAAACATAATCGGGAGAATCATGCACCCGCGTCCATTCCAACGGCTTATTCTCACGAAAACTCTCCCGCACCGGGGCCAGCATTTCACTTTCAGACCACAATTGGGAGTGGCAGTTCATACAAACTTCAGTGGAAGGAATTCCGGCAAACGCCTCGGTCTCTACAGACTGATGGCAATACCGGCAATCCAAACCAATGTCACCCACATGATGCATATGACTGAAAGGAACCGGCTGAGAGCGAATCACACCCGCTTCGGTCATGTAAGGAGACCGCACCAGCCCCCAGCCTATCCCGAAGATCGTGGCCACGAGAAAGATCGCCCCAAAAATGCTCACGCGAGCAAAGGTATTCATGCTGGGATGAAAGACCTGAGGCATACGATTTTCTGACTCGAATACTGAAAGTAAAGAATTTTCTGGTCAAGCCATTCCGACGAGCTTGACCTTAGACTTTCGGAGAGAATATGAAAACTCTGGATTAACGGAAGTCACATCGTTTGAATTTCGAGAATTGGGATCGAAGATCCTCGATCTGAGAATTTCCCACAGCTCGTCACTTTCGACTCACCTTCCCGAGGCGTTATCTCAAAATCCCAGTGTTTTCTCTCGTCAAAGCGATGATGATTGTCCAATTTTTCTGGAGCATTCCGCATTTCATCAATCAAAATACCTTCCCCGCGGGCACAGGCCAGAGCAACTTGCTCTAGATGAAGGTTTTTATAAAACCGGGTGAATTGGGTTTTACTGAGTAAAGTCCTTCTGGCAGGAGATGAGTGTCAATGCAACTTAAAGAATACCCGCAATTTTACTCTTTGTATCTTTAATCTTTCCTTTTCGAATGCTCCGTGCCTTGCTTGAAATGGTGATTGGCTTCATGAAAGATCACGTTCGTTGCCGGATCAGCCCATCAGAAATCGCAGCTGCCATTGAAACCCTGGCAGCGCGCATCAGTGCGGATTTTGCCCAGCAAGATCTAATGGTAATCGGTGTTTTGACCGGCAGCATTGTGTTTGTCGCCGATCTCATGCGGAAGATTGCGCTGCCCCATGAGGTGAGCATGATTCACGCCAGCAGCTATCGTGAAACCGCGACTTCCCCTGGAGATTTACTGATTAATCTCGATTCCGTCCCCGATATTGCGGGCAAAGATGTGCTGCTTGTTGATGACATCTTTGACTCTGGACGAACCGTGGCGGCCATCATGTCCAGGCTGATGGAAATGCACCCGCACTCAATCAGATCGGCTGTCCTGCTCTGGAAGACCACGAGAAGGACTGTAAACATCGTTCCGGATTATTTTTGTTTTGAGATTCCCGATGAATTCGTGGTCGGTTACGGATTGGATTACAACAACCAGTATCGACATCTGCCCTACATCGGAGTCGTTGAACAGCCGGAAGACGCGACGAGGGCCAATGCCCGCCAGCAGACATGACAGCCCGCCAGCAGGCAGCCCACCAGCAGTCATGACAGGCTCTTAGACAGCAATTCCGCGATTTGAACCGCATTTGTGGCGGCCCCTTTGCGAAGATTGTCGCTGACACACCAGAATGACAGTCCGTTGGGATGTGAGATGTCTTTGCGGATTCGTCCCAGGTAAACCAGATCTGATCCATCGCACTGATGCGGCATGGGATACTGGCTGTTTTTCAGGTCATCCACCACCTTGAGTCCGGGAAATGCGGAGAAGAGTTCGCGGGCCTCTTCGGGAGAAACTGGCCGTTCGGTCTCTACGGTAATGGTTTCGCTATGGCAATTGGCGACCGGCACCCGAATACAGGTGGCATTCACCAGGATGCTCTCATCTCCCAGGATCTTCCGGGTTTCGTAAACCATTTTGAGTTCTTCGCTGGTGTATCCATCCAGTTTTTCGCTGCCGATCTGCGGAATACAGTTGAACGCGATAGGATGCTGGAAAGTCGTGTACTGATAGGCTTTGCCTTCCAGGTAAGATCGGCTGCCATCGATCAAGTCGGCGGTCCCCTGGACGCCGGCTCCACTTGTGGCCTGATACGTACTGACAATCACACGTTTAACGCGGGCGGCATCATGCAGCGGCTTCAGTGCCATGACCAGTTGCGTTGTCGAACAGTTCGGGCTGGCAATGATTCCCCTGGCATTCAGGGCGGCATCCGGATTGACTTCGGGAATCACCAGTGCCACCCCCTCTTTCATTCGCCAGTAGCCCGATTCATCAATCACCTTGCAACCGGCCTCCACAGCGGCAGGCAGGTATTCCGCAGCCACGTCGTCCGGAGTGGAAGCAATGACCAGATCGGACCCGGCAAAGCACGTTTTTGTCAGCTCTTCCACCCGATGAGTCTCTCCCCGAAACGCCAGTTCCGTTCCTGCAGACCGGGCAGAAGCCAGGAAGCGAAATTTTTTCGCCTGAAACTTGCGGTCTTCCAGCAACTGACGCATGATCCGCCCAACAGCCCCGGTGGCTCCAATGACGGCGACATTTTGAAACACAATAGACTCCAAAGTCTGGGGATTGAAAAACTTGCGGACCGAGTCACACGATTCATCGTTTTGCCGATTCACCGTTTCGCAGCAACGGCATTCTACAGCGATTCCGGAAGGAACTTCAATTCTTGTCACATTTTAGCGGAATTGAAGTTGGGTTAGACCAGTTTGGTCTCTCATGTGCCCGCGTCCAAAGGGTTTCACCTGATGAAAGACTGAAAGCCGCGAGGCAAGTGCGCGACGAGATTTACAAAAACGCCCCAGAGTCGATCGCAGCCCAAATTGACCTTTCTGGACAGACCTTTCAGTGCTTCGTCGACTCTAAAATTCAGGGTCGGCCTTAGCGCAAAGTCCGACAACGGAGGATGTTTCGCGATCACCTTCCCTAAATCCAAACCCTGGCAGGGCACAATGTTCTCTTTTTCTGTACCGTCTGTACGCTTTCTTTCACATTGGGGCACGTGTGCGGCGAAAGTGTTACAGATTCTTCAATTCGCGGCTCCAGATTGCGGTTCCTGCTGAAGATGAAATTTCGAGGGGCGGATCGGCTTGCGGCAAACAGATCGGAACATCTAGAATTCCTTCGATTTATGCCGTCCAGGGAATTGTCGTTCTGTGGACACGCGCGTGCGGTATTGGTTCACGGATGACATGTCAGAGCCGCTGAAAAAACAAATCGTCCTCTTGGGAGCAACTGGATCAATTGGAACCAGTTGCCAGGACGTTGTCCGTGCGCACCCGGACAGCATGGAATTCTGGGCATTGACGGCTCATTCCCGTTGGAAAGAGTTGGCGGTGGCCTGTCATGAATTTCAGCCGCGGTATGCCGTGCTGACAGGAGTTTCCCGGCAGGAAGTCCCAGGAAACGCGTTTCCTCCGTGTGTTGAAGTGCTCTATGGCGAGGATGCCGTCTCCCAAATTGTCGTGGATGCAGAAGTCGAGATCGTCGTTTCCGCAATTGTGGGAGCGGCCGGCCTGCGGGGAACGTGGGCGGCTGTGGAAGCGGGCAAGGCAGTGGCACTGGCCAACAAGGAGACAATGGTCGTCGCAGGTCCATTAGTCACCCGACTGGCAGCGAAATCGAAGGCAAAACTGATCCCGGTGGACAGCGAACATTCGGCGATTTTTCAGGCACTTCAATGCGGTCGCAGGCAGGAAGTGAGCCGATTGATTCTGACTGCCAGTGGAGGTCCTTTCCGCACCTGGCCTGTCGAAAAGCTGAAAACCGCGACCGTCAACGATGCGCTGGCTCATCCCACCTGGGAGATGGGGCCCAAGATCACCATCGATTCCGCCACGATGATGAACAAGGCTTTGGAGATCATTGAAGCACGTTGGCTGTTTGGAGTGCCGTCTGAGCAGATCGATGTTGTTGTTCATCCCCAATCGATCGTGCATTCGATGGTGGAGTTTGTGGACGGCTCGATGCTGGCACAATTGTCTCCGCCGGACATGCGGTTGCCAATTCAGTATGCGCTGACCTGGCCGGAACGGATGCCGGGAACCTCTTCCCGCATGGATTTGACACAGACCAGCACGCTGGTTTTTGAACCCCCAGACCGGGAACGATTTCCGGCCTTGAATCTGGGATTTGAAGTGGCTCGCCAGGGGGGAACTGCGGGAGCAGTTTTGAATGCGGCAAATGAAGTCGCCGTTTCCCGATTCCTGCTTGGCGAATTGACCTTTTTAGAAATTACGCGACTTTGTCGCTCGGTCCTGGATGCACACGAATTCGAAAGGGAACCGACATTGCATGATGTCACCCGTCTCGATCAGTGGGCCCGCGAGGAGGCTCTCCGTTGGAAAACATGGTCTGGACAATCGCCCTCTACAGTACAACCGATCTGCTGAACATCCTGATCGTGGCGATCGGTTTGGGGATGGTGATTTTTTTTCATGAACTGGGGCACTTTCTTGTCGCCAAGTGGTGCGGCGTGTACGTGGAACGCTTCAGTATTGGTTTTGGTCAGCCCATCTTCGCTCGCAAATATGGCGAAACGGAATATGTCCTGGGATGGCTGCCCTTTGGCGGGTATGTGAAAATGCTGGGTCAGGACGACATGGACCCGGCCCAGATGACCGACGAACATGTTGCTGAAAACCCACGTGCCTATACCGCCAAAAACGTGCCCCAGCGCATGGCCATCATCTCCGCCGGGGTGATCATGAATATCATCACGGGAACGCTGTTCTTCGTGATCGTGTTTGGCTGGGGGATTATGAAAGTGGACCGCGTAGCGGGTTTCGTGCAGGTGGGCATGCCTGCCTGGAAACATGGCATGCGATCCGGGGATGTCATTACCCGCATTAACGGGGGCAAGGTCGATGACTTTGACGATGTGACGCGGCGTACAGCCCTGTCTCGCGGCCCAATCACGGTGGCTGGTCATCATGACGATGGCAAAACATTCAACTTGACGATGCAGCCGGAAAACTTCGGAATCCGGAAAATTATTGGAGTGGGCCCATCGCGCAGCCTGACAGTGGCCGACCAGATGGAAGGCTCACCAATTGGCCCCGCCATGCCCGGTTCGGTTGCCGCCGAAGCAAAATTCAACTATGGCGATGAAATCCTTGCGGTCGATGGCGAGGCGGTTGAAGATGCCCAGCAGCTCTATGCCATCCTGAATGATCGCGCCAGCGAAACCGTGAATGTTGAAGTCGAGCGAAAAGCTGCGGGGGGGAAATCCACAAAGGTTGAAGTCAAACTTCCCCCGCAACCGTTTCTTGGCTCCGGGCTGAAAATGGGAATGGGGAAAATTGAAGCCTTACAGGATGGGTCTGTTGCTGCCGCTGCCGGCCTGTTGCCAGGAGATCGTATTGCCAAGGTGAACGATCTGGATGTGGAACGCGACATGGATCCGTTCCGTTTGACAGAAGTCTTTTCCCAGAATGCCGGGCAGGAAGTCTCCGTCACCGTTCGCCGGGATGGTCCAGGTGCGCCGGAAACGCTCACTTTCCAACTGGTGCCCGAAGATCGTGATCCCTGGTCGGAGCCTCCAGTCGCCAAGGACAGCCCCATTTCCATTCCCTCCATTGGAGTGGCCTATCATCTGGTTCCCACTGTCTTTGAAGTCCGGGAGGGAAGTCCCGCAGCCAAGGCGGGCGTCAAACCCAGAGACACCGTCACCAGAGTCGAATTCACCAGGATGCCCGGTGCTGCGAAAGATGTGCTCGACAATTATCCACACACGTTCGTGATCGGAGAAAAGAACTGGGCTCACTCATTCTGGATGATGCAGGAGTTTGGGCGGAGTGGTCCGATCAAATTGACCATTAAGCCGGCAGCGGAAGCAGAACGTCTGGTGGAACTGACACCCACCCCCGTGGAAGGCTGGTATGTGCCGACCACGCGCGGCCTGATTCTCTCGATTCTGCAGACTCGTCGGCAGGCGAAGAATTTCCCGGAAGCAGTGGGCATGGGAATGCGCTATACCGCAAATTCCATGGAAGACATCTATTTGACATTGCGGGGGCTCTTCACCCGCGACATTTCTCCAAAAGGGCTCAGCGGCCCCATTGGAATTGCGAAACTGGCCTACAGTTTTGCCAGTGTCGGCCTCGTCCACTTCCTGTTATTCCTGGGGATCATCAGTATCAATCTGGCTGTGATCAATTTCCTGCCGATCCCCGTGCTGGACGGCGGGCACATGGTCTTTCTGCTTTGGGAAGGGATCTTCCGTCGAAAACCAAGCGAACGGGTCGTCGCCACTGCGACCTATTTGGGGCTGGCCTTTGTGCTGGGCCTGTTTGTCTTCGTGATTTTCCTGGATTTATTCGTTTCGAAAGTCTGAGAACCATTCACTTCAAGTGGGTGGCTCTCGTTTTTCAACAGGCGGGGAGATGTGTCCGGGGAGCATTACGCTCCCTGGCCTGTCGGCTGGCGGAGCAGCAGATTGACGTCCGCGTCCGGCGCATAGGCACTTCGAAGAAACGATTCATTCGATGTGTTTTCCAGCAGTCGCCTGACAAGATAGGACATCCCGGGAAGCATTTCGCCAAACGGGGTATAGATCCGCACCCGATACCCGCGCTCGCTGAGCAGTTGCTGGGTTTCTTCCGCCATTCCATGCAGCATCTGGATTTCCCAGGCGGCTTGTGGAATCTGGAGATGTTCCGCCACGGCCATGGCATGCGAGAGGCTGCGCAAATTGTGGGACGCAATAGCGGGTCGCAGCCACTGGCGATTTTCAAAGAGTAACGCGGTCAGTTTTTCGAAGTTCTGATCGGATTGCCACTTCTCGCGAAATACGGGACAAGGCCAGCCGCGGTATTCGGCAGTGATCGTTTCATAATCCCAATAGGCCCCTTTGACCAGGCGAACGGAAATGGGGGTGCCGCGATTTTGCGCCCAGTCCCGCAGCCGCAAGAGATCCGTTTCCGCGTCGATCAAATAGGCTTGAATGACAATCCCCACCTGCGGCCAATCACGGAATTCCTCTTCCATGCATGTGTCCTGAAAGATCTGCAGAATCAGATCCTTATAGGTGGTGTGTTCCATATCGATATTGATGAACGCATCCAGTTTTCGGGCGAGTCGGAAGAGTTCCCGCAGCTTTGCTCGCACTTTCGCCGACGTTTGTTCAGGTGCCATCGGGTTGAAATGACTGGTCAGGGCGGAAAGTTTTAAGGAGACATTGCAGCGGGGAATGAAATTGTTTTCATCCCGATCCAGAACCGCATCTTCGAGCCATTCCTCCACGCGCGGTGCCAGATTGGACAGAAGCGAGAGATAGGCATCCAGGTAAGCGGCTGCCTCGGTTTCGCTGATGACTTGTTCGCCCAGCAGATCCAGGGTGAATGCCAGTCCGTTTTTGCGAAGCCGGGTTACGGTTTTCAAGACTTCTTCCGGCTTTGTCCCTGCGATAAAACGGGCAGCCATTTTTCCGGCATTCGTCCGCGCATTCAGGGCCAATGCCTTCCCGAGCAATGAGTCCGGCTGTGCAACGTCCAGTCCCAACCGGACTGCATAGGGCAAGTGGTGGCGCACTTCGTCGAAATATTCCTGAAGATGACGCGTGACGGCACTGCTGGAACGCAACATGGGCAGGACATCCACAAACCGGAACATCTGAATCTTGACCGATTCATCCTGCATAGCCCATTCCAGAATATGATCCAGCCACCAGCGTCTTTCAAAAACGGAGGGGCTGCGACGTTTCAGATGCGCCCAGAGATCCCGTCCGATTTCCTGAGCCCGTTGTTCAATTGCATCCCCATGAACGTTGCTGTCCGTCTTGAAGGAGCTGCCGGAGACGTCTTGACGAGTTGACTTTGCCATCAATTCTCTGTTCCATGACAATTCTGATATGGCGAGGATCTGGAAAAAATTCCAGATCCAGAAATTTACGCGAAGAGGGGAGAGAGAACACCGAAGTGATCATCCTTCATCCTGTAACCGGTAAAGCTGTTCTCCCGCTTTGCGTACGAGCAGAATGCCTTCTTCTTCCCGGTTGGCATAGTCTTCGATGTTGATGGAGTTGGGGTCCCGGTATCCCAGGTTGATTTTTTCGCAGAGTTCCCGGGGAATTTGAGAAGCCAGAGTGACTTTGACGCGGCAATGCTCCACACCGTTTTCATAGGTCCCGCCACCACGCACATGGGTGGAGTGGGCGAGCGTTCCCCAGGCGTAATGACGGAATTTCTCCCATTGCTTCACGAAGTAGTCCCGGCAGTGGTAGCCGATTTTTTCAATCAACTCCCCGTGGACAACGGAGACTTCTTTCATGTGAGGAGCATAAATAATCAATTCACCTCCATCAGCCACCACCGGTTCCAGCTTATACATACATTTCCCGGCAACCCAGAGTTCGTCGTACATCAGCGGGGCGCAGGAGAGAACCGTCTGAAACGGTCTGGCCATCCGCTTGATGTGGATCTGGCCGGAAAGATCGGCGGCATCGCTCCAGGCTTGTTCCGGGGTATTGTAAAACAGCCCGTGCAGGCGGGCCGTGCCATCCGGTGCGACAACAAAGGTAATGGCTTTGCGCTCTCGGGGAATGAGTTTGGCAGCCGCATTCACCACGTCTCGAACAGGCGTGGATTTCACTCCAATAATTCCCGCATTGGTGATGAGTGCTCCCAGCCAATGGAAAAAATTCAGCAGCTCCGGACCGGAAATACCCGGAAAATAATACTTGTTGCCACCGGAGAAACCGACCACTTCGTGCGGAAAGACCGGCCCCAGCACCAGCAGCAGATCGTAATCCAGAATTCGCTTGTTAATAGTGACAGGCACTTCTTCGCTGAGCATTCCCTGAGAAATCTGTGAGGTTTCTTCACGGGTCAACGTGCCGATCTGAACAAGTGCTGCAGGATTGTCCCATTCATGATTGAGGAGTTCAGTCTGAAAAAACAGACGTTCACGCTCTTGAGGATCAATGCCCAGTAACTTGCAGATCTGCAATTCCGACATGGGGGGATGCGTGCCAAGCGCAATCATCACGTCCAGTTGAGCCACCACGGGACGTAATCTCTGGTAAAGTGCATCAAACAGTAACGGGAGCGGAGCGGTGCGGGTGGCATCCGGCACAATCAGCAGAATTTTCTTTCCACGAAAATCTTCAAGGGGTAATTCCCGAGAAAACCAGTCACGGACATCCGCATCGGACATTAAAGGAAATTGAGAACCGGTCATAACAGGGAAGCGGGTTGAAGAGACCAGAGGGAATGGCGTCATCCTCGGATTAAAAGGAGAAGAAAGACTTTGCGAGCATTGCCACCACCTTGCGGCCCAGACGCACACACTCACCAGAATATGGTCATCAGACCACTGCGCAGGTTGTGGTGTTGGGGCCGATCGTCAGGAAGCTCGCCTTTCTGAGATCCACTCAATCCGAAAAAGGTATCGTAGAACATGCTGTTTTCTACGGATAGGGCAGCAGATTCATTCCTGCGGACCGCCGACATCCCCGTCGGCCCGGGAATCAACGACGGGGACGTCATCAACCCGGCCGATTCCGGGGGCTCGGGGTGTTCTGCCTGCGTCCGTTCTTGCCGACGGGGACGTCGGCGGTCCGGGTGATTCAGTCTCAGCAAGAGTAACCCACTTCAAAAACCACGGGCCTGTTTGATATCCGCCATGGTCCGCAGATCATAGTGAATGCCAACGTAATCGAGCAGGCTGCACAGAGCACGCACGGCCACTCCCATGCCGTCAGGCCCACTGAAGCCGCCGAATTGGCCTCCCCCTTTGAGGTGCGGCTCGAGTTCCAGAAATGTACCGGGAAGGCCGAACTTCTGCATCCGGGCTGCCACTTCCGGGAGATGCTCGCGGAAATCACGCAGGATCATCTCATGGCCGGAATCCCCCACGTTGGCGGGAACGAAGTTCTTCAGCCGTTCTTCATCGACGTATCCTTTCCATTCCAGCGTAGGATCGATGTGATAATCCTTGATATGGATCCAGCCGAGATACGGCCGCATTTCCACATATTCTTGAAAACACTGGACCGGACTCATGTTCTGCGAGGACAGATTTCCTCCGTCATAAATGACCACCAGATTGTCCCGATCAAGCTTTCTGGCAAGTTCCGCCAGCATTCTTCCATTCTGTCCCACCAGGTTCGCTTCGACCTCCAAACCATAAATAATATTGTGCCGGGCGAATTCATCAGCCACCTTGCCGATCAGTTCGACGGCCTGATCCACATATCCTTCCGGAGCTTCCCCTTTGGGTTGATAGAACGAAAATCCACGAATCAATCTGGCGTCCAGCGCCAGGGCAGCGCGAATGGTCTGGGCCACTTCTCCCTGTAAATATTCTGCAAAAGGGACAAATTTGTTGTGCGAACCATCTTCGCGGTCCAGTAGTTTGATTTTCCCGATGCGAGAACCAATGCTGGTCACGGACATCCCATATTCCGCATGAATTTTCGAGAGTTCCGCGAGTTCGGAAGAATCCAATTCGACCACATGCTTGACCTGGCCCTGATCCGTTACATCCACAAAACGAGGGCTGTAATACTTCAGCCCCAAAGCAGACAGGGCGGCCATCTGCTCGACTGCAGTCTTGCGATTGGCAGCCTCATCAGCAAAGGCACTCAGAACAACAGAAGGAGGAGCAACAGACTGAGATTGTGACATCGACGGAACCATCATGCAGACGTAAAAGAACAGAAACTCGGCAGCATACTGCGAGGCTTTGTGATTGCAACTTATCTGTTTGGCAGCACACTTCAAGGGAATGGCCCGATCCATCGGCAGCAGCGGCGGCCGGGATGAGGAAACGGGATAGTGAATGAGATGGTGAAATTGGTTCCGCACCATTGGCATGTCGACCGGGAAATCGACATACTGGGCAACTGGCAGGCATACAGTCAGTCATGCGGCAGTCAGTCATGCGGCAGTCATGCAATTGTGAGAGAGTCTGTCCACAGGTCTGAGGAATGCAGATCTCACTCCGGGTGGCTGAAGGATCAAAAAGACGGTTATTGAAAATTGGAATTGTCGAAATTGATTGTTGAATAACTGTTGAAAACTGAAGTTACTAGTGCTTTGTCAATTTTAAAAATTCGGGTAGGGCTTAACGCAAAGTCCGACAACGGAGGATGTTTCGCTATGACATACCCTAAATCCAAGCCCTGGCAGGGCACTAGAGCGTTTTTGTAAATCTTGTGGCGGACTTGCCTCGCGGCATTCAGCCTTTCATCAAGTGAAATCTCTTCGACGCGGGCACATGATCGACCAAACTGGTCTGAAAACGGAAAGTCTTTCGAGGAACACATGTCGGAATCTGTGGTATTGGCCTATAGCGGTGGTCTGGACACGTCGGTACTTGTCGGCTGGTTGATCGATCAGGGCTATGAGGTTCACTGTCTCTATGTCGACCTGGGGCAACCGGGCGAAGATATTCCTGCCATTCTGCAGAAGGCGCTGCAGATCGGAGCCAAGACGTCGATTGCGGTGGATGTGCAGAATGAACTCTGCCGCGATTTCGCGTTTCCTGTTCTGCAATGGCAAGCCAAATACGAGAACATTTACTTACTGGGAACCAGTATCGCCCGGCCCTTGATCGCCAAAGTTGCCCTTCAACGGGCTCGTGAAGTGGGGGCATCCGGGTTTGTGCATGGTGCCACTGGTAAAGGGAATGATCAGTGCCGGTTCCAGTTGGCAGCAGAAGCCCTGGACCCCAATTGCCGGATTATTGCTCCCTGGCGAATCGAAGAATTTCGCCAGCAGTTTCCCGGCCGGACCGAAATGCTGGCCTACTGCGAACAGAAACATATTCCCGTCAAAGCCACCACGAAAAAACCTTATTCTTCCGACGAAAACTGCCTGCATATCAGTTATGAAGCAGGTCTGCTGGAAGACCCGGCGGTCGATGGCATTCCGATCATCGATTTCGGGATGACAGTTTCTCCACAAGCGGCTCCGGATCAGGAAACAACCGTCAAAATTCATTTCGAATCCGGAGTTCCTACCGCCATTGACAGCGTTTTGCTGGAACCCGTTGATATCGTCAAGACACTCAATCGGATCGGCGGACAAAACGGAGTCGGACGGATCGATATTGTGGAAAATCGCTTTGTGGGAATGAAGAGTCGCGGGGTGTATGAAGCGCCCGGAATGACCTGCCTGTATGCCGCCCACCAGGCGCTCGAACAACTCACGCTGGATCGCGATGCCACCCATCTGCGTGACCGGCTGAGTCCGGAAGTGGCTGAAATGGTTTACTACGGGTTCTGGTATTGCGCCAAAATGGATGCCCTGATGGCGTTCAACCAGGAATTACAAAAACCGGTCACCGGTGATGTGACCCTGGGGCTGTACAAGGGGAATGTCCGGGTGGTCAGTCGGACGTCACCCGTCAGCTTATATGATGAAGCGATTGCCAGCATGGAGGGAGGCGGAAGTTACCACCAGACAGACGCGGAAGGGTTCCTGCGAATCATGGGGCTTCCCCTGCGGGTGCAGGGAAATATCCGCCCCCGGCATTATTAAAGCGTTTTTGTAAATCTTGTTGCGAACTTGCCTCGCGGCATTCCGTCTTTCGTCAATCAAAACACGTCCACCGCGGGCACAGGTCAGAGCATCTTGCTCTCTCCATTTCTTACTGCTCTGAATTGAACCTGTTTCTCATGAAACCAGATTTGCGTCCCCTCAGCGATGAAAAATGGAATGTCGATATCATCGTCTCCCAGTTACGACAGGTGCGCGACCGCTCTCTGAGTGCTCGGCAGCGGGAAGGGCGGCACGAAAAACTGCCTTCCCGTAAAAACCTGACAACGATTGTCGAACATCTAGGAATGGCGATTTTCCCGAATCGACTGGGAATTCGTGATCGGGTACACGGCAATATCGACTATTTCGTTGGACATCTGCTCGATGTCACGCTTTCGGAGCTGGCTGAAGAAGTACTGCATGAGTTCGACTTCTTTGACCTGCATCAGGTGGATCCCGCAGTCCACCGGGAACGGGCCGTCAACGTGGTGCGCGAGTTTGCGGACAGTCTGCCGCGCATTCGCGAGTTGCTGGAAAGCGATATCCAAGCCGCGTTCGAAGGAGATCCTGCCGCTCGAAGTGAGGACGAAGTTCTTGTCTGTTATCCCGGCATCACCGCAATTTTGCATTACCGGATGGCTCATGAGCTTTTTCGACTGGGGGCAACGCTGGTCGCCAGAATGATGACTGAAATCGCTCACTCGCTGACGGGGGTCGATATTCATCCCGGGGCGACCATCAGCGGCAGCTTCTTCATCGATCACGGAACGGGGGTTGTCATTGGTGAAACCGCAGTGATCGGGGAGCATGTCCGGATTTACCAGGCGGTCACACTGGGGGCGAAACGCTTTCCCACAGACGAAAACGGGGTGCTGTTGAAGGGAGACGCACGCCATCCAATTGTCGAAGACGGAGTCGTGATTTACGCCGGGGCAACAATTCTGGGCCGGGTGAAGATTGGCCGGAATTCGGTCATCGGAGGGAACGTCTGGCTTACCAGCAGCGTTCCTCCCGGCAGTAACATCACCCAGGCCAAGGTGCGGCACGAAATCTTTGACGCCGGTTCCGGAATCTAACTTCGTGCTGGAAAACGCACAAACATTTCTGCCTGCACTTTTTTCAACAGGCTGCTCGTGCCCTGACAGGGCAGCAAGTTGCTCTGGCTCATGCTGCGGTGGAGGCGTTTCGGTTTTGGCCGTATCAGTTTTACAAAGAACTGCCGCGAAGATTGGATTGTGCCTGGGAAGCCCGGAGTCGTTGCTGGGCGTCCGGGCTGAGTTGTTCCATGGAAATTCCCTGAGTTTGCATCTGATTCAGGATGCGGGTCTCCACCATTTCGTCCTGATTTGTCCGAGGATCGGGGTCGGGCTTGAGACCAGCCAGATCGGATCGCCAGTCATTCAGGACAGCCTGACTCACAGAATGCGGAACGCCCGCCAGTCGTCGCAAGATGTCCTGTTCAATGTTTTGCTGAATGTTGGCCTGCGGAGAATAAACCCGGGCGATTTCTCGAATCGTCGGCAAGAGTTGTTCGGTTGAAGGAGTCGTGGGCATGTTGGTATTCGGAATCGTCTCTGGGCTGGAGCCAGCTCCGGGATTCACAGGAGCCGTCAGTTGTCCGAGACGCCAGTCGAGATATTGCTGCAATTGCTCCGCGCCAACTTGAATGATCTGCTGTTGAAGATTCTGGCGTTCCTGGGGAGGAATGGAATTCAGAACGGAATTCAGTTTCTGTTCGAGCTGAGCCCGGGTTTGAGGATCGGTATCCTGCAAGGCTTTGTTGACCACCTGTTGGGATTGCGAATCGAAGAGTTGCTGCAACTGTCCCCAAAGACCGGTCTCTGTTCCCGGAGTCTGACTTCCGGGGATTGGCGAAACGGGAGTGCTGCCGGGCAATTGGGAGGGAAGACCCAGGCTGAGATCCGATCCGTCTCCCAACGGAGCGAGTTCATCAAAAGGATCGTGGGAATGAATCAGCGGGAGATCGGGCGAATCGAGCAGATGGATGTATTTTTCCAGTGCCAGATGCATCTTGTGCGGCAGGACTGGTTCCAGCCGATCCATAATGATCGCGCAGTAGCGGCCTGTGTAAGATGTTTTCAGCGAGGCTCGTGCGCTTTCGGAAACCGTGACAATAAAGAAAGTCATGATCAAGACGAGCAGGACCCCTTTCACGAGACCGAAGGCGACTCCCAGGTGCCGGTCAAACTCTTTCAGCTTACATTTCTCGATGGCTTCGTTGAGCATGCGGGCCACGAGAAAGCACAGGAATGTGAATCCCAGATAAGACGCCACCATCAGAACCCAGTGGTTGAGAGGCGGTTCCAGATGCACATAGGGGCCAGCCACATTGGCCACGGCATCGGCGAAGACAAAACAAAGCACGATTCCTGCCAGGCTGGCAATCTGAAAGATGAAACCGCGCATGGCCCCCCGTAAGGCGAAGAACCCCAGGATTCCCAGCACCAGCACATCATACCACATGATCATGATTGCGACTCCATTCACAAGTGCCTGGTCAGCTCTGAAATTCGGGGTCGCCTTAACATAAAGTCCGACAATAAGGACATCTCGCGATCATATCCCCCAAAACCAGGCCCTGACAGGGCACAGCACCCTGTCTCAAAGTCTACCGGGGCGGGATTGAACCGGTAAAGAGAAGTTTGCCTCGCGCTCACAGGGGGGCATTCCGCACTTTACTTTTCGGAGTTATGCGGAGTTGTGATCCACGTCCGCATGAAAGGGAGCGAAAAGTTCCTCCGCCAGGACACCGGCGAAGCCCTCTGCAACACCCGCCCGCTGGACACCTTCTACCCGCTGGCTCAACCACCAGACCGGCGCCAACACCTACCGCAAACAATCCGCCTGAACCACAAGCCAGGGAATGCGCCCTTAGACCCGTGCTTTGTTCCCTTTAAAAATTAAGAGAAGTCTTCATGCAAAGTCCGACAACGGAGGACGTTTCGCGATCACGTACCCTATAATTCAAGCCCTGACAGGGCGCTGAAACCAGTTTGGTCTCTCATACGTTGCCATGAAATGCCCTTTGCAGGCATGCATTCCCCCTTTTGGATCCGACTATGAAAATTCTTCCAGCAATGGGCGCGTTGATTTTGATTTTGAGTCTGCTCCTTCAGAACGGACAAGCACAACAGCCACCAGAGACTAAATGGCTGGCGGAGGCCGGCGTTGGTGTCTTTACACATTTCCTGCCAGGAAAAGAAAACTTTTCGCAGGTCCAGAAGTATGATGTGCAGACGGTGGCAAACCAGTTGGAACAGATTGGTGCAAAATATTTCGTCTTCACGATCTATCAGAATTCCGGTTATTTTAATGCACCAAACACATATTACGACCAGGTCACGGGTTATGCCCCTGGCGAACGCACTGCCAGCCGGGATCTCCCCCTGGAACTGGCGGAAGCACTTGCGCTGAAAAACATCAAGTTGATTCTGTATGTGACGGCTCAAACTCCCAATCGAGATGCCCGCGCACAGCAGGCCTTTGGCCTGGAACCGGCTCCCAGGGATCTGCCGATTCATATGGAGTTCGCCACCAAATGGGCCAAGGTCCTTGAAGAATGGTCGTTACGTTATGGTGAGAAAGTGGCC